>Ga0310037_10000074_pt1 | contig 91136 bp, 78 predicted proteins | sample Sb_taG_11_FD_200239 | JGI IMG/M metagenome (GOLD analysis project Ga0310037, IMG submission 200239) | Peat soil microbial communities from Weissenstadt, Germany - Sb_50d_3_AS metaG (v2) (version 2) | ecosystem: Environmental > Terrestrial > Soil > Wetlands > Peat | place: Germany: Weissenstadt... | reverse complement strand
TCGCCACCATCACCGAGGGGTCCTGGACCGCTCCACGCTCCATCTCCCGAGGCTATGTCAGCGCCTCCGGTGGAGCTCGACGATCCTTCCCCAACCCCCCTCAGATCCGAAGCGCCCCTTATCGAGCGTTTTCATGAGCGAGCGAACGGCGGTCGATGCTCACGAGTGTGGACCGTCAGATCTCCGAGAGACTCGGTGTCGTGGTGGCCGATCACAGTTCGAAGCGCGTGCCCACGGTGTTCGGGATGAACGCTTCGCCAAAACGCGCGCCCATGGCGTGCTGAGCCCGCCATCCAGTGCAATGAGCAGGAACGATCACAGCCGGCGCGAGCGCGTCGAGATCATCGAGGACCCGGGGGATAAGTGGTTCGAAGAGGGGTCCGTTTAGGTGAAATCCACCCATCACGGCGTAGAGGGGGCGCTGCTTGGTCAGGCGTTGGGCATACCGGCAGATATTCACGATCCCCGCGTGGCCGCATCCCGTGATCACCAGGAGTCCTTTGCCCCTAATGTCGACGATGAGGGCTTGGTCATCCAGCACCAAGGGGTCCGGTTCCCACTTGCCAGTGATCCAGGCTTCTTGCGGCGGGAAACCCGGCTCGTAGCCGGTGGTGCGAGGCACCTCGCCGGTCACCAAGACCGACCGATCGAACAGGAAGCTCGGGTGACCCTCCTCGATCACGTCGAATCCAACATCGATGAGCGCTCGGCGGCTCGTCGTTGGGATCTCCTGGGGGTCGCGCCCCGGAATCGTCACACGCCGACGCCGCCAGAAGTGTGGGTGGATGAGTACTGGGAGATTCACCGTCCCCAGGCGACGGATTATTCCGTCCAGGCCGGTGGTGTGGTCGAAGTGCCCGTGGCTACAGACGATCGTCTCGATGGACGACACGTCGACATCGAGGCGGCGCATATTCTCCGTCACTCCCTCGGGGCTGACTCCGGCATCGAACAGAATCTGGTGTTCCGTACCGTTCTTGGACACAGTTACCAGCACCGAAAAGCCGTGCTCTGCTATCAGGGCCGAGGGAACCTCGCCGCCCTCCATGGTGGCTGCAGACTGGCGGCAGCCGGACATCAGCGGCGGGCGACGGGCCGGCCCCTGGTCGGGCATGAACACGTCGGTGACGTTGTCCATCAATGTCGTCACTACCACCGAGTCGACGGGCTCAAGATCAAACAGCACCGTAGGCTCGAAGTCGTGCAGCACCCGGGGATCCGGGCTCTGCAGTTGGTCGGCATGTGTGTCGTCACTGCACACGGAACGCCTCCTCGAGTGTAATCAGACGATAAGTGGCTTCACCCACGTCGACCACTTCTTACGCCACGAAAGGGCCAGCATGAGCCGGATCGGCGGGGGCGGCGGTGATGGTTGCTGCTCCTTAGGCAAGCCTTGCGTGACTTCGTCAAGGGCACCGACCGCCCTCGGCAGGTACTCCCTGGGAATTGACTTAAGCGCCGCATTGTCCAAACGCTCCCACTCCTTGGGTGGTCTCGATTGCGCAATGGCGGGAAGAATCTTCTCATCCTCGGTATCGAGATGTGGGAGAACATGTCGCGGACCCCAATCGCGGCGTCCCAGACCTCCTTCTGGTGGGAGGCATCTGGGTGTATGTCGAAAGCCGCTATTGCGGAGTCGACGGCCTCCATGGTCTGAATCAGTCGCCGATGATCTTCCTCCAACGTCTCGATGAACGCCGTCATGTCCGGTCGCCTCGGCCAGCGATGCCGTATCGACAGACCCTCCGCGCTCCGAGACCCTCAACAGGCTCTTGGGTGTGTACCGCGGATTCGGTGGAGCGCCCCTGCGCCCGCGGCTACCGAGGTGGCCGGTCCTGCCGGCACGTTGAGGACCTGGTCGTCGGGAGAAAAGGGCCGGATAGGCCGGGTCAACTTGGTCCAATCTGGTCAGGGAGGTCCGGGGCCACCCCTTTACGATGGGATTCAGTCCTGTTGCCTTGGCAGCAGCGACCGCCGGTGACGAAATGACGGGTTCGCCGGCTGCCGGACCTGGAGGGGGATCCGGGGGATGCGGAGGACGAGCGGCGAGGCACGGCGCGCCTCAGGGCCCTGGCGTGGGCGCCCCGACGCCGACGAGGGGGCGGAGGACGGCTTCACCCTGATCGAGCTCATGGCGGTCCTCCTCATCATGGCCATCCTCATGGCCATCGCCGTCCCGACGTTGCTCGGCGTGCGGGCGGGGGCCCAGGACCGCTCCGCCGAGTCCGACATCACCAACGCGGCCATCGCCTTGAAGGCCATCTTCGCCAACAACGCCACGTTCCCGACGGCGCCGTCCCTCATCAACGAGCTGGTCGGCTCGGAGCCCGAGCTGACGTTCGTCGGCAACGGCAACGTGACCTCCGCGCCAGCCCACACCATCTCCATCGGAGGCAGCAACGACGGCAATGTCGTGATGCTGGCTGACATGTCAGCCGACGGCCGCTGCTGGTATGCCGAGGTAAACGAGGAGGCCCACCCGGTCACGCCGACCCCGCTGCCCATCTACTACACCTATACCCAGGGCGTCAGCTACGCGGGCACCCCGAAGGGGTTGGGCGGCATCTCCTCGTGCGGCGCCGGCGACGTCTACGTGCGGACCGGGCCCAACCCGAACGGGAACTTCACGGGCTGGGGGCCGACCTACCCCAACTGAGGGCGGACGCCGGTTAGGTGGCTCCGTCGGTGCCGGTGAGGGTGGTCGAGCGATGAGCCAGCCCGAGGCGGGTGGGTCGCCGCTCGCACCAGGGAAGCCAGACCCCGGGGGGTCATTTCTGCATGCACCGCCAGCACTTCGAGCGGGTCGAAGCGCACGTGTGCATGGGTCCGTTACCGAGCCGGTACGCCTGGACACGTCCCTCGCGTACCATCACCCGCAACGACAGATCGGATGGCGCGACAGCATCCAGCACGGCGTCGCCACCTAGCCTCGATCCTTCTTCCAGCCCCGGTGTGACGGCTTCAGCATCGTCAACCGGTGTGCCGAGTCGATGGCCAGCTCGCTCGGGGCCGCCAAACTCCTCAGTCCTGCTACTGCTTTGCTACTGAACGGCGTGGACGGGGGCCGTTTCGGACGTACTGCGTGGATTCACCACCGGACGTGAGCTGGCCGGATGGACCGGAGCGAACTCAGCAGACGATCCGAATGTGGCTACGGATCAGAAGGTCGGGGGTTCGAATCCCTCCGAGCGCGCAGCGGACTCCATTGTGAGTCCCGCGCGACCCTCCGGGTCAGGTGCGATGACCGTCTTCGTGACATCGAGGTGATGGGGTTCAGTCGGATTGCCCGCCAGGGTCGATCGGTGGCCAATCGGCGGGCCACCAGTCTCCCTGTGGATCGGTGGTTTGCCCGACCTCGATGATGTAACCGTCGGGATCTCGCATGTAGCAGCGGATCTCGTACTGGTGCTGCTTCGGCGGCGTCAGGAACTGCGCCCCCCGGGCGCTCCATTCGGCGTACACGGCGTGGATGTCTGCGACCCGGATATTCAAGAAGCTGCTGACCCGGTCGGGGTCGCTTGGCGTCTCAAGGGTGACCGTGGGCTTGTCGTCGGTGGGGCCTCCGCCGACGTTGATGATGATGAAGCTATTGGCGAGTGCGATATTGGTCGGCTCTGGGCCGAAGACCACCGTGCCGCCGAGTACCTCGGTGTAGAAGCGCCGGGAGCGCTCGACGTCATCGGAGACGATGAAGTGGGTCACTACCATTCGCTTTGCGGGCTGTGTGGGTTCGGCCACTAGCACCTCCACTCGTCGGGCTCATCCCCCGCTTACGACGGCGTCTGAAGCCTTCAGTCAACCACGTCGGTTCGTCGATGGGGACCAGTCGGGGCGGGTTAGTTAGGCGCCGGTTGGATGGTCTCGGCGACGGTGGCAGGGCGTCAGTTACGTGCGAGGCGGCGATCGTAATGGCGTGCGTGTATTGGCCAGGTCTCCGGCTCGCTGCCGTTGCTGCTCTTTTGCTACTGACACGGCTGAGGCCGGATCCGGCCCCTCACACCCGCCCCGGGCGAGAGCGAGGCATCGTGTCTCGTCGAGATAAGCAGGCCCCGGCAGCTACGGGCTGATGACGATCTTGAGGATCGCCAGGGCGACTTTGTGCGGCCGACTGGCGTCGGTCACCCGGACCACGATCACGAAGGTCCCGGACTTCTTCGGGACGCCCGAGATGACCCCGGAGGCGGCGATCCGCAGGCCTCTCGGCAGCGCGCCTACGTGCTTCCACTTATAGGGCAGCTTCCCCTGGTCGGCGCTCAGGATGGTCGTGTAGGCCACACCCTTTTGGCCCGGGGGCAGCGACGTCGTGGTCACCTCGAAGACCGCACTCACGGTCAGCGTGAAGGACTGCTCGGTCTGGTTCCCGTGGCGGTCCGTAGCCGTGAGCGTGAGTGAGTAGGTGCCGGATGTGTCCGGTGCCGGCGTGCCGGCCAGGGTGGCCGTGTCGGTACCGGTCGGTGAGACGTTGTCGGTGAACGTGATCCCGGCCGGCAAGGTCCCAGTCTCCGTAAGGGTGAGCGGCCCATCGCCGGTGGCCGACACGGTGAAGGTGCCGGACTCTGTTTCGGTGAAGGTGGTGCTGGCGGTGGAGGAGAACCCCGGGCTCCCGGGGTCGATCGTGAGCACGAAGGCCTGAGTGGCGATATCGGCGTTGGCGTCAGTCGCGGTGACGGTGAAGGGGTAGGTGCCGGCGGTCCCGAAGGCCGGGGTGCCGGCCAGAGTGGCCGTGTCGGTGTTCGTCGGTGAGCCGTTGTCGGTGAACGTGACCTCGGCGGGCAAGCTCCCGGTCTCGGTCAGGGTGAGCGGACCGTCGCCGCTGGCCGACACCGTGAAGGTGCCCGGCGCGTGCTCGGTGAAGGTGGCCGCGGCGCCCGAGGTGACCTCCGGGTTGCCCGGATCGACCGTGAGCGTGAAGGCCTGGTTCGCGGTCAGCCCGTCGACATCAGTGGCCGTGATCGTGAAGGGGTAGGTGCCGGCAGTCCCGAAGGCCGGAGTGCCCGAAAGGATGCCGCCTGCGGAGAGCGACACGCCACTGGGCAAGTCGCCGGTCGCCGAGTAGGTGAGGGGTCCATTGCCCGAAGCTGCGACGGTGAAGGTGCCGGGCGCGTTTTCGGTGAAGGTCGCCGAAGCCGCACTCGTGATGACCGGGGGCGTCACATCGAAGGTGAGCGTGTCACCGGGCCCCACGCTGGCCCAGTCCGACGAGGATGCACCGTAGGTCTGGCCGAAGACCGAGCCGTCGAATGTGGACCCGGTCGGCAGGGACACGGGCAGCTGCACGGCGCTCGGCCCGTTGTTGGTCACGGTCACCTGGCCGCTCGCAAAGCTCGCGGTCACGTCACCGGACTGGAGGGCCGACGACCACTGATTCTGCTTCTGGAGCGTGGCAGCGGACGTGGCATCGGTCATCTGGGCGAAGGGCACCGTGTAGAACCCCTCGTACTGTGCGAGGACGTGGTCGAGCAGTCGGAGCAAGGTGTAGCCGTAATCGACCGGCTGGCCGTCCACCGAGACCGTCGCCGGCCCAACCAGGTTGGACTGGTGTGCGTAGGCCATCCGCGGGTCATTGTCGAGAATGTGCCCCAGATCGATTCTCGACTCGCTATCCACGATGTCGGTCTCTGCGGCCGGGGTTGTTCGACACGTCGTCGACGGCGTGTTCACACAGCGCCCGGTCTCGGACGGATACTGGCTGTCACCAAGTGAATCGCCGCTCGCCACATACAATGTGTTGTACTCGTTGATCTCGTCCGGCCAGTTGGCGGCGTTGTAGTAGATGTTGCTCGGGTACCTCGGAGACGAGAAGGCCGTCCATTCGGAGCTGCCGGAAGAGTAGGTGAGGGCGTATTGGTCGATCTGGCGTGAGGCGTCGGTGGCGAAGGAACTGAGGCCGACCCCGGCCAAGGCCGCTGGCATGTTCGGGTTCTCGACGCCGGAATGCTCGCCAGTCACCACGGCCGACGGGTCGAAACTGGTGAGGCCGTTGGCCGCGGCGAAAGCGTCGTTGAGACCTACTTCCTGCTCGATGCTGGAGTCGGGCGAGGAGCTGGTGGCCGGCTCCCAGCCGCCGTCGGCGCACTCGGTCCCCGGGTTGGTGGCCGTCGGGTAGCTGGCCGTCGACGTCGGCGGGGCACCCTCGCCCGTGGCCCCCGTGTCGGTGTAGCTGTAGGTCGAGGTGGCGCCGCCCGGGTCCTCGGACACCTGGCCAACCATGGAGAAGCTGATCTCCCAGGGGTCCTCTCGGTAGATGTTGTAGCCCCAGAAGCCGCTGCCCCCGCCGAATTGCGCCTCGAGCTGAGCCAGGCTGGGACCACCGCCGTTGGTGGCGTCGGGCCAGGTGAACGTGACCGACCCGCTCGGCGCCACGGTGACCACCTGAGGGGTCGAGGGCTCCGACTCCCCGTAGGCGGTCACCGCGGTGATCTCGTAGGTGAAGTCTCCGGGCGACAGCGAGCCCGTGCCGCCGGCGTTGGCCTGCGCGCTCGTGACCGCCAGTGGTTGGAAGTTGGTGCAACCCAGGAACTGGTGGGACCACGTGTGGTTGACCCAGTTGAAGCTTGACTGGTTGGCCAACAGGGCGTCGACCTCCTGCCCATTGGCCGGAGCGCCGGCCTCGACCATGTGCCCCGGGTCGGTGTAGGGGCTGCCGTTGACGGTGGTGGTGCCGTCGCAGACAGCGTCCGATTCAGCGCCGACGCTCGGCTGGCTGCACGCCCCCTGAGCGTTGAAGGCCAGCTCCAGTCGGATCCCCGTCTGTTGTTCCCAGTTGGCGACATAGGCAACGTCCGCCGCGTCCATGTGCTGGTCTGGCGGGGTGTCGGCGGGATTGTTGGCCACACCGGCGGGACAGGTCACGTCGGGCGGGTCTGTGGCCCCCGGCGTGCACTGGAACTGCGCACTCCACTCGTTGTCGGAGAGGAAGGTGTCGTCGACGTCCTGCCCGAAGTAGTTCCGCCACAGGCCGAGGTGCTCGCCCTGCGTGACCCAGTCGATGAGACCGGGGCCGAGGAGGAGCCACTGCAACTGGTACTGGTTGTAGTCGAAGTTGAGCACGAGCTCCGCCACGTTGGACTGCGGATCGCTGCTCGGGTGCTGGTAGATGCCCGCCAGGACGTTCCCCGATGCGTCGTCGAGCAAGGGCGTGAATGGAGCGCCCGCGTTGACCGTGGCCGAGTAGCCGTAGGTGCCGGTGTCCATGGGGACGGGGCCGGCCAGCTCGGGGAAGACGGTGGTCCCGTCGGTCGTGAGGGTCGCCGTCGTCCCATCGAGCGGACCCGCGCTGACATCAGTCAACCCGACCAGCGACGAGGGATAGATGTAGCCGTCGATCTGCCGTACGCCGAACTCCGACTCGTACGCGTCGAGTCCGTCGTCGAGGAATGTGTCCCAAGTGAAAGCCCACGGGGAGTCGGCGATGACGACGCCGTTGTAGTAGCCGTGTGAACCGTCTGAGAGCGCCGGCAGCGTGACCGACTCGCTTCCATAGCTGCCGGTCGCCGTGACCAGGGTGTAGGGCACGCCTTCGCTGTCGAGCGTGGCCTGCCAGGCCGATGTGGTGGGGTCGCCCGCACCGCCCCCGATGAGAAGGATCTTCAGGTCCAGCTGCTGGGTCGATGCACCCGAAGTCGTGGCCAGCCCGGTGATGCCGGCGATGCCAAGAACGAGGGCGAAGACACTCAGGACGGCAACGCGCCGCCGAAGGCGCGCGCCTCGCGCTGCCCCCCACAGCGCCCACTCGGTCGACACGGTACGCGTGTTCACCAGCACCCCCCCTTGGTCCGCCACGACCGCGAGACTCTATCTGCCCGGGCCGGGGCAAGGCCCTTCCATGACCCCTCGGTTCGAGCTCGGTCGTGGGCCCGTCGCCCCGCCCCGGGGTACGGTCGTGGCCGGTCGTCGCGCCGTCCTCGCGGGCTGCCCGGCGGTTTTGGCGTCGCCCCGTGATCCCCGCCGTGGTCTCTCCGCGCACCTCCGAGTGCGCTGATGCGCAGTTTCGAGACCCTGTTGACTCTCGAGAGATGGTGGCACCCACGATGGACCCGGTCGGCTGAGCCGGTAGGCTCCTCATAGCGATCGGCGCGATTTTGCATCCGGGCGAGGGGAACCCCATGGCGAGGTCGGCGGGCATTTCAGGAAGCAGGCTCACCGGTGGTTTCTTCGGCCTTCGCCGGTTTGCCGTGCGGGCGGTCGCTGGCTTGCTGACGGTCTTCACCGGCATCATCGTCGTGCCGAGTGGGGCAATCTCGGCGTCCAACGGCTGGCAGATCGACGCGTCGTTCCCCAACATCGGTGGAGGACTCGGAGTCGCTTGTCCTTCGACGAGTGATTGCTACGCAGTCGGATGGAAGAACGGGAATGTCAATGTCGGCGTCATCGTCGCAACTGCCGACGGGGGTGCGACCTGGACGAGCCAGGCCGTTCTTCACGGCGTAGGTGGTCTTTACAGTGTCGCCTGCACTTCGACGAGCGACTGCTACGCCGTGGGCACGGGTACGAAGAAGGCGGTCATTTTCGCGACGACCGATGGTGGGGCACGATGGGCCAAGCAGACGGTCCCCTCGAAGGTGAAGTACCTCAAAGGCATCACCTGTCCCTCGGCCATGGATTGCTATGCCGTCGGAGAGACCCAGTCGGCGGGCGCCATCATCGCGACGACGGACAGCGGAACGAGGTGGATCGAACAACGGACGAGGATCGCGGTGACCGACTTCACCGGCGTCGCCTGCACTTCGACGACCGATTGCTACGCCGTCGGGGTGGAGGTCGGGACCTCGGTCAGCGGCGTCATCGTCGCCACGGCGAACGGGGGTGCGAGGTGGCAGTTCCAGATCCCGCCGCCGGGTTTGGTCAACCTGCTCGGCGTCACCTGTCCTTCGGCGATGGACTGCTATGCCGCCGGGGTCACACAATCATCGGGCGCCATCATCTCCACGACCAACGGAGGCACGACGTGGGTCGGCCAGACAGTGCCCCCTGGGGTGGGGCAGCTCGGCGGCGTCGCCTGCCTCTCCAGCAGCGATTGCTTCGTCACCGGCCAGAATGTGGGACCGACGTTCCCCGGGGTCGTCCTCGCCACCCCAGACGGCGGGACGACGTGGACGGGCGAGGCCGTTCCTACAGGGGTGGGCTTCGTCCAAGGGATCGCCTGCCTCTCGGTAGGTGACTGTTACGCAGTTGGAAGCTATTTGGCGCCGGGCGGTGGCGTCATGCTCACCGGGCCGTAAACGCTCGGTACACGGTCGATCGCGACAGTGCCAGAGCGAACAATTGACTGAAACCGGTCGTAGAACCAGTTCGCCGGTTCCCAGGATCTGAGCCTTCGCCGCTGCGAACTCCTCGTTCGTGAGCAGTTCCTGGTCCTTCAAGTCGCCCGGCTCACGGATCTTGGCAACCGGATCGTCCGCTGTGCTCGAACTTCGTGGAGCAGGCGCCGCCCGCTGCGCCTTCACCTGAGCCGCCGCTTGATCGACCATGGCTGGTTGCTGCTGGGCCGACGCCGCCTGCTGGTCGGCGGCTCCTTGCTGTCGCGGTGAGGCCCCAGTAACGGGGTGTCAAATCTCGAGGGTGCCGGCTCGCGATACATTCCCGTTGGCAGCACCGCCCGAACAGGGACGACACGGGGGCGCCCGGATGCGCGAGCGTACGAACGAGGTTTCGGTTGAGCGGGACGTCAAGGTAGCGATGCCCGACGGCACGGTGCTCTTGACCGACATCTACCACCCAGTCGGAATCGACGACGCACCCACGATTCTCGAGCGCACGCCGTACGGTCGCCGTGGTGTGGCTTCGGGGGCCGGGCCGGAGTTCGCTGCACGCGGCTACTGCTACGTGCTCCAGGCGTGCCGAGGCACCGATGGGTCCGGTGGCTCGCACAGCTACTTCGCCGAAGCTCCCGATGGACGCGCCGCGGCAGACTGGATTGCCGAACAGGACTGGTTCACCGGAGTTCTCGGCACATTCGGTGCGAGCTACATGGGATTCACGCAATGGGCCTTGGCATCGACACGACCGCCGTACCTCAAGGCTATGGCGATCGCATTGTCGGCATCCGAACGGAGCTTCTCGTGGTACCCGGGCGGATCGCTGGGGCTCGAGGTCATCATACCTTGGGACCTCGGCGCGGTGCAGTTCAACAAACCTGCGAACGTGAACACGATCAGCGACGTGTCACCCGAAGCAATCGAACGCCGGATGAGCGAGTTGAGAGCCGCCTTCAACTACCTGCCTCTCGGTGACGTCATCCGCCGCACCACTGGCGAGGACCTCGAGCTGTATCAGGATCAGCTGACACATGCGAGCCGCGACGACCCGTTCTGGGCCCCGGTGAACTACAGCACGATGCTGAAGGACTGGACGGTCCCGACACTGCTGGTCGACGGCTGGTACGACTATCCGTTGCCGGGGGTGGTGGACGACTACCGAGCGTTGCGAGCGTCGGGTGCGCCGACCAGTCTGCGCATCGGCGCGGGCGGTCACCTTGGCGGAGGCGGTGAAGGCGGGATGACCGACGCGCCGCTGACCTGGTTCGATATCTACCTGCGCGGCCAGAACGACCTGCTCCCGGTGAGCCCGGTCACGATCGACGTCCAGGGCGAGGGCGGCGGTTGGCGTGAACTCGACGATTGGCCGCCTCCTTCCGACCGGACCCACTGGTACCTCCACGCCGACGGGCGCCTCGCCACCGATGCGCCGTCGTCGCCATCGGAGCCGGACACGTACCGCTACGACCCGGCTGACCCGACCCCGTCGGTCGGTGGCATCGGCATGCTCACCGGCGGCGCACTCGACAATCAGGTGCTCGAGGCTCGGTCTGACGTGCTGGCGTACACGTCCGAGGCGTTGCGTGAGCCGCTCGAGTTGATCGGTTCCGTCCAAGCCACGCTCCACGTGCGCTCAAGCATCGACCACACCGACTTCTTCGTGCGCCTCTGCCACGTCTACCCTGATGGCCGCTCGATCAACGTCTGCGACGGGCTCCAGCGCTTCGACCCGTCGACGATCCGGCGCGCCGACGATGGCACCTTCGGCGTGTCGGTGCAGCTCTGGCCGGTCGGTCGCCACTTCGCGGCCGGCGACCGCCTTCGTGTTCTGGTGTCGAGCGGCGCACATCCCGTCTATGCCCGCAACCTGGGTACGGGTGATCCCCTGGCCACCGCCACGGCCATGCGGTCGGCTGACCAAGCCGTCTACCACGAACCCGGCAGGCTCTCCTTCGTCATCCTGCCGCACGCCCGCCTCTAGCCCGCCTTTGGCATCGGTCCGGCGGCCACGAGGAGGCTTGAAGCTCGAAGGCGCGGTATGTGCGGTCAGGCGCATCGAAGGGGTACGCCGACCGAGAGCCGAGACGCTTCTTGACCGGCTGACGTGGTGACGGGCCTGTCGGTCACGACGCCCTTGGCACAGGCGACCGGCCTCGGCCTTGGTCGTCACCGACCTCGCCCAGGCGACATCGTCTCGGAACCTCGCGACCGCCCCGTCGGGCCTCCCGAGTACTCGGCTGCCGGGGCCCGCGTGGCCATCACCCGTGGGCCAGTGGTGAGGGCGAAGGGTGGGCGCTCCAGGCCCGCGGTGCGACCCTTCGGCTCTACGGTGGACGGCTGTGGAGCAAGGCAACCGAGGCGACCGTGGCTTTCCGCCAGGGTTCTTCGATCGGGTCGATGACGGCGACGACGGCGCCTTCTACGCAGTCCCTCGATTCGTCACTCACATCGATGGGGCAGCGATCACTGCCGTCGGCGACCTCTACGAAGAGCTCCACGTCGAAGGCGACGTCCTCGATCTCATGAGCTCGTGGGTGTCACACTTCCGGACCCCCCCGAAGCACCTTCGCGTGCTCGGGATGAACGAGCTCGAACTTCAAGGCAACGCCGCCGCGGGCGACCGCATCATCCACGACCTCAACGACGACCCCCGTGTCCCGCTGCCGGCCGAGAGCGTCGACGACGTGGTCTGCTGTGTCTCGATCGACTACCTCGTCCAGCCCATCGAGGTCTTCCGAGACGTGGCGCGGGTGCTCCGGCCACACGGCCGGTTCGTGTGCGCCTTTAGTAACCGCGTCTTCGCCACCAAGGCAATCCGCGGGTGGCTCTACGCAAGTGACGACGAGCGATGCCAGATCGTGGCTGAGTACTTCGGTCAGTCAGAGGCCTATGGACCGCCAACGATCGTGCGCAGGACGCCGCCAGGGCACCGAGGCGATCCGCTCTACGCAGTGTGGGCCACTCGCCGAGTTGGTCCGCACGCCTAAGGGCCATCTCGGCTTCGTTGGAGCGTGCGCGGCGACCGGATCCACCGCTCGAGTAGTCCCATGAGAACAGGGCGGCATGGTCACGCGGCTTCGGCGAGCCCCCCTTTGCTGGTGGAAAGGGGGACGTCGATAACTCAGGTGACCGCCACTTGACGGTGCTCAGCGCGACCCGCCCCCTCGCCGGGTCGGCTGCGCCAAGGCACCTTGTGGGGAACGGAAACGGTTCATCGACCGGCGGGCATGTGGGATCTCGCGGGGCCGATGGCGCACGCCTTCGTTCAAGATCTCCCGAGTTCGTTCCAGACGATGCCCGAAACGGCGTTGACCGTCTGGATCCCGTAGTCCTCGGACGGGTTGCCGTCGGTGAGCACCGCGATGAGGTAGTCGTGGCCGTCCCCGCTGACCCACCCTGTCGTGTTGATCTGCCAACCGATGATCTGAGAGAAGCCGTTCTTCAGTGCCACAGTGACGCCCGCCGGCACGCCACCAGTGGCCCCCCAGTCCTGCGACGGCGTCACGTGCTCCATCAGGTTCAGGAGATACGAGCGGGAGGTGTCGGTGAGGAGCGGGTTGGGGAACACGAGAGTTCGGAGCATCGCCAGCCTGTCCAGGGCGGTTGTGGTGGTCGTTCCCCAGACGCCGTCCGTCGCCGGCTCTGTGGCGGTCATGCCCGCCGCCTGCTCGAAGTCGCCCACCGCGCTGGCTCCGACGCGAACCCAGAGCACGTCGGCGGCACTGTCGAGACTGTCCTCGATCATCGGCACGGCCAAAGCCTGGTCAGCCGGCGAGAGCGGTCCGCTGGCCTGGGTCTGGTAGAGCAAGGTGGCCAAGATGTCGACCTTGACAGTGCTGGCGGTGTGCTCCACCACCCCTGAGCGGTAGGTGTAGGTGCGGCCGGTGCGGATGTCGTAGACGGCGGCCGTGACGTTGTCGGTCCGGGTGGCTACGTACGCGGCGATCGCATCTCCGATGTCGGGCACCTCGCCCGTCACCAGCCAGTAGCCGTGGCCGTCGGGGGCGGCGGCCATACCCACGACCGGCGGGTTGAGCGGGGTGCCGGCCGCCGACCCGAGATAGGCCGCGTCGCCGAATGCGAAGACCCCGCCGTCGGACGCCGCCAGCCAGTAGCCGTGGCCGTCGGGGGCGCCCGCGATGCCGACGACCGGCTGGTTGAGCGGGGTGCCGGCCGCCGACCCGAGATAGGCCGCGTCGCCGAACGCGAACACCCCGCCGTCCCCTGTGGCCAGCCAGTAGCCGTGGCCGTCGGGGGTGGCGGCGATGCCGACGACCGGCTGGTTGAGCGGCGCGCCGGCCGCCGACCCGAGATAGGCCGCGTCGCCGAACGCGAACACCCCGCCGTCCCCTGTGGCCAGCCAGTAGCCGTGGCCGTCGGGGGTGGCCGCGATGCCGACGACCGGCTGGTTGAGCGGGGTGCCGGCCGCCGACCCGAGATAGGCCGCGTCGCCGAACGCGAACACCCCGCCGTCCCCCGTGGCCAGCCAGTAGCCGTGGCCGTCGGGGGTGGCGGCGATGCCGACCACAGCGGCCACCAGACCGGTCAGTCTCGTTGCCGGCACGTTGGTGGCGGAACCGAACGGCAACGACGAGTCGGGAGTGAGAGGTGCCGCCGCGGCGAAGGGCTTGGCGAGCAGGTCCTGGGCGGCTCCCGCGTCGGGAGGCACGCTCGCGACAACACTGAGAAGAAGGGCGGATCCGACCACCCAGCGAGCCAACCGAAGACCAATCCGTGAGCGTCGCGGGGCACCGGAACAGTCCAGTGCGCTGTGGATGTTCGGGGACGATATGAGCCGGGAAGTCCGGTCGACTCGGCCATCTCTGGGGATCCTCGGCACGGACCCGCGGCATCGGGCCTTGATCCCACGGCTGGCGTTCATGGCGAGGCGACCTCGACGAAGTCGTCATCGAGGACGGAGCCGTCGAGTCCGGTCGCCTTGCAGGCGACCACAGCTCGTAGCCCCCCGCACATCGCTACGAAGTTAGTCCTACTTGCCAGGGCCCAGGCGCGAAAGAGCGCAATCCGGGCAGCTATCGGATCCAGCCTGTGCAGTCGGCCGAAGTCGGAGTGCCAGCACATCGCACAGTCACGGCATGAATGACTTCGCTGCTCGTGATGGTCAACGGTGACCAGCCATTTCTTGCTGCCACAATTCGGACAAGGGGCAGGCATGACGACCCACGGCCGACCAGTTCCGTGTATCTCCGAGCATGTCGAACCCCAGCATCACCTCCCGCCCTCCGCAGGAGAACTCGAGCCAGATGTCGGCGCCATCGTCAGGTGAAGTCGATCCCTCAATTTCAAGGTTGTCAGCCATGCGGCACCCCCTTGCGCCTTCTCTCCTGGTTGTGGCCTAGCCCTCCTCCCACCGACTGCATAGGGCCGAATTGCCTCTTTAGAGGGGGTGTCTTTGGCATATGGACACGGCCCGTCGCCCCAGAAGCAGTCTCGTGAGAACGTCGGCACCTCCGGTCGAGTCGGCGCCGGCCACGGCGCAAACGATCGGGCCCCGGACGACCGGGCGGACCTCCTGCGCCGTCGTGCCGGACGGGCGCTGATCCGCTACCCCCCGCCTGCGATCACCTTGAGCTGCTCGAGCCCCTCGCGGATGTAGCGGGTCAGGTCGCGCCGTCGCTCGTCGGTCACCCAGCGTTCGAAGGCCGTGCGGAACACGGCGACGCCGGCTTCGGCCGCGAGGCTGGCCGCCGGCTCGCGGACGCCACGCCCGCGCAACGCCTCGGCGAGGGCCGAGGACCACGATGCCAGCTTGATCAGCTCCCGCTCCTGCAACTCGGGGGTGGCGGCGATGACCGAGCGGCGGATGCGGACGACGTCGCCGCGCTCCTCGAAGATCGGCGTCACCGCCTCGAACGCCGCGGCGACGGCGTCGAGCGGGGCCGCTGACTTCGGGGCAGCGGCCACGGTCTGCACCATCGCCGCGAGCAGGTCCGCCGACCCCCCGAAGAGCACCTCGCGCTTGTCGGCGAAGTGCCGAAAGAAGGTCCGTTCCGTCAGGCCGGCCCGCTCGGCGATCTCGGCCACGGTGGTGTTGTCGAACCCGCGCTCGACGTAGAGCTCCAGCGCGGCCTGCTCGAGCCGACCCCGGGCGTTGGGTTCCCACCGGGCCACGATCCGAGGGTACTTGATGACAGCGGCTGACATCGGTGGTACAGTAATGACAGTCACTGACATCGCCTCGCCGAGCCGCCGGCTCGCACCGGGGGGAGGTCCCGTGCCTGGGAGGTGTCCCCATGCGTGTGTTCGTCACCGGAGCGTCCGGATGGATCGGCTCGGCGGTGGTGCCCGAGCTCGTCGGCGCCGGCCATACCGTCCTCGGCCTCGCCCGCTCCGATGAGGCCGCCCAGGCGGTCGCCGCCGCCGGGGCGGAGGTGCTCCGGGGCTCACTCGACGACCTCGACCGCCTCGAGGCCGGAGCGGCCGCCGCCGACGGGGTGATCCATCTCGCCTACCACCACGACTTCAGCCAGATGGAGGAGGCGGCCGCGGCCGACCGGAGGGCCATCGAAACCATGGGCCGGGTCCTCGAGGGCTCGGGCCGGCCGCTGCTCATCGCCTCTGGCACGCTCGGGCTCGCCGCCGACGGCGTGGCCACCGAAGAGGACGAGCCCGACCCGAACTTCCCCCGCTCGGCCGCGGCCGCTCTGACCCTCGCGCTGGCCGACCGTGGCGTCCGCCCGATCGTCGTACGGCTGCCGCCCACCGTCCACGGCGACGGCGACCACGGTTTCGTGGCCATCCTGGTCCAGATCGCCCGGGAACGGGGCGCCTCCGCCTACATCGGTGAGGGCATCAACTGCTGGTCGGCCGTGCACCGGTTGGACGCCGCCGTGGTCTACCGGCTGGCCCTCGATCACGCGCCGGCCCGATCGGTGCTCCACGCGGTGGCCGACGAGGGCGTGCCGACCCGGACGATCGCCGAGGTGATCGGGCGCCACCTCGGCCTTCCCGTCGTGTCCGTGTCCCCCGAAGTGGCGGGGGAGCACTTCGGTTGGATGGCCATGATGTTCGGGCTGGACGGGACCGCCTCGAGCGCCGTGACCCGGGAGCTGCTGGGCTGGGAGCCCACCCACCCCGGGCTCGTCGAGGATCTCGAGCTGGGTCACTATTTCCGTCAGCTGGAGCACGCCTGACCCGGCCGCGTTGAGCGGCCGGGCCCTTCCCTCACGGCCCCTGCCATTGTCCGGTGCCGGACCGGGCTCGGCCGGAGCGAGGCGGGACCCGGGGCGCGAAGGTAGGAACCGACCGCGATGCTCGAGGGCTCCCGGTGACCGACGGCGAGGCCGTGGTCGGACCGGTCTCTCGGGGCAAGGAGCCGCGACGGATGGCCCGACGCCACGAGACCGACGAGGCCGTGTTCAGAGCGGTCCTGCCCGAAGACGTCGACTGGCAGCCGTTCGCCGCCTTCCCGCCGACGGCTCGACTGGCGATCGTGGTCGGTCAGCCGACCGGGCCCGGTCCCTATCTGATCAGGGTGAAGGTGCCCGCCGACGTCAAGCTCATGCCCCACACCCATCCCGAGGATCGCGTGTACACGGTGATCAGCGGCGTCTTCTACATCGGCTTGGGCGACGAGTTCGACGTCGACGAGCTCGTGGCGTACCCACCCGACAGCGTGGTCGTCTTGCCGGGCGAGACCCCCCACTTCCACTGGGCGAGGTCGGGTGAGTACGTCACCCAGGTCACGGCCCTCGGGCCCCTGGGCCTCGACTACGTACGGCCGGCGGACGACCCGCGTCAGGCGTCCCAGGGGACGGCATGACCCGGGGTCGTCCTCCCGAAGCGCCGGGGTCGCCGGCGGGTCAGCGCGCCGGCCGTCCGTTGGAACGACCGTCTCCCCGATGCCCAACCAGAGGCGGGCGTCTCGCTGCCGCTTCGCCGAGAAGGAGGATCCACCGATGACCGACGCTTCCGGCTCCGACGGTGCCGTCAGCTTCGCCACGCAGATCAAGCCACTGTTCCGGGAGAAGGACCAGCAGGCGATGTCGTCCGCCTTCGACCTGTGGTCGTACGACGACGTGCGCGCGCACGCCTCGGCGATCGTGGCCAAGCTCCGCGCCGGCTCGATGCCCTGCGACGGGGCCCGGCCCGAGGTCCAGGTCGACCTGTTCCAGCACTGGATCGAGGGAGGGAAGCTCCCGTAGCAGTGCTCGACCCGGTCGCGGTGCCCGCCGGGCGGCGGACCGGGCGCGGCGGCCCGCCAAGAATTACCGTGACGGGATGCACGACTCGGTGACAGTGCACATGGCCGCGCCACCGGAACGGGTGTTCGACTTGGTGAGCGACGTCACGAGAATCGGGCGGTACAGCCCCGAGACCTTCGAGGCGGAGTGGCTCGACGGGGCGACCGGCCCGGCGGTCGGCGCCAAGTTCCGGGGCCACGTGAAGCGCAACGGCTGGGGCCCGGTGTACTGGACGACCTGCACGGTGCTCGAGTGCGAGCCCGGCCGGGAGTTCGCCTTCGGCGTCGGGAAGCCGGAACAGCCCCTCAACGTCTGGCGGTACCACCTCGAGCCGGCCGACGGGGGCACGGACGTCACCGAGTCCTTCCGGCTGGCCGACACCGCGTCCCTGCGCCTCTACTGGAAGGTTCTCGGCTGGGCCAGGGGCAAGACCAACCGCAACGACATGCGGACGACCCTCGAGCGGGTCAAGGCCGACGCCGAGGGCTCCACCGACCAGACGCCCTCCTAGTCGCCGTCGTCCGACGGGCCCGACGGGCCGGGCCGCCGCGGTCGCACGACGCCGCCGGCCGCCGGGCCGGCCACCGAGACGACCTCGAGCGGCCATGTCACACGGGCGTGGCAGGGTGAGCCAGGCGAGGAGGTGAGGGATGTACCTGGACGAGGACGGAGGGCTGGTGCTCAGCCCGACCGACCTCGTCGCCTTTCTCGCCTGTCAGCATCTGACCGAGCTCTCGCTCGACGTCGCCTGCGGGCGCCTTCCCGAGCCGACGACGGACGACCCCGAGGTCGAGGTGCTGCGGCGCCGGGGCATGGAGCACGAGCGCACCTACCTCGAGCAGCTGGCGGCGGAGGGGGTCGGCGTCGCCGTCGTTCCGCCCGAGCTCCCCTTCGCCGAGCAGGTCGACCGGACCACGGCCCTGCTCCGTTCGGGGGTGGCCGCCGTCTACCAGGGCGCCTTTCTCACGGCGGGGGACGACGGCCGGCCGAGTTGGCGGGGCCACGCCGACTTCGTCCGCCGGGTGGACGGGGCGAGTGACCTCGGCCCGTTCTCGTTCGAGCCCGAGGATACGAAGCTCGCCCGGCGGGTGAAGCCGGGCCATGTCCTCCAGCTGTGCGAGTACGCGGCGCAGCTGGCGACGGTCCAGGGCTGCCCGCCCGAGCGCGCCGTGGTGGTGCTCGGGGGCCAGGAGCGGGTGCCGTTCCGGGTGGCCGACTTCGCCGCCTACCACCGGGCGGCGAAGCGCCGGCTCGAGGAGGCGGTGGCCGCGGGGGTCGACGCCTATCCCTGGCCCGTCGCCCACTGCCCGATCTGCTCGTGGCGGCAGGCCTGCGACGAACGGCGTTTGGCCGACGACCACCTGACAGTGGTGGCCGGCCTCACCGGCGAGCAGGCCCGCAAGCTCCAGCGGGCCGGCATCTCGACCGTGGCCGGGCTGGCGGCGACGGAGGTGACGTCGGTGCCCCGGATCGGCCGGCCGACCTTCGAGCGGCTCCGCCGGCAGGCGCGGCTGCAGGTGATGGCGCGCGACACACCGGACGGACCCCCGCCCTACGAGCTGCTCGACTGCCCGGGGTCCGGCACCGGACTGGGCGCGTTGCCGCCGCCGTCGCCGGGCGACCTCTTCTTCGACATCGAGTCGGATCCGTTCGCCGAGGACGGGGGCCTCGAGTACCTCCTCGGGTTCGCCTGGGAGGAGGACGGCGAGCTGCGCTACCGGCCGTTCTGGGCGCACGACCGGGCGGAGGAGCGACAGGCGTTCGAGTCGGCGATCGACTTCATGACGGCCCGGCTGGACGCCCACCCCGACCTGCACGTGTACCACTTCGCCCCCTATGAGCCGGCGGCGCTCGGCCGGCTGATGGGCCGTCACGCCACCCGGGAGGAGGAGGTCGACCGGCTGCTCCGAGCGGGGACCCTCGTCGACCTCTACCAGGTCGTCCGACAGGGCGTGCGCGTCGGCACGCCGTCCTACTCGCTGAAGAAGCTCGAGGGCCTCTACATGCCGGCGCGGACCGAGGCCATCACCGACGGCGGCTCGTCGCTCGTCGCCTACGAGCGCTTCGTCGAGACGGGCGACGTCGCCATCCTGGAGGAGCTCGCCCAGTACAACGCAGTCGACTGCGACTCGACGAGGCGGCTCCGCGACTGGTTGGAGGAGCGCCGGGCGGAGTACGCCGAGGACGTCGGGGCGCCGCCGCCTCGCCTCGATCCGAGGGACGGCACGGCGCCCGAGAACGTGGCCGAGATCGTTTCCGAGGTGGCGCTCCTGAAGGCCAAGCTCGCCGAGGTGCACCCCGCCGTCCAGGGCGACGCACTCGGTCGGGCCACCGCGCTGCTCGGCGAGCTGCTCGACTGGCACCGGCGGGACGACAAGCCCGAATGGTGGCGCTACTACGACCGGATCCTGCGCTGCGAGGAGGACGATCTCCTGCACGACACCGAGGCGGTCACCGGCCTCGTCTACGAAGGGACGGTCGGCGAGGTCAAACGATCGGTGCTCCACCGTTACCGGTTCGACCCCGGCCAGGAGCACAAGCTCTCCCCCGGCCACCCCTGGGCGGACCCGGACGCCCTGCGCCTGGCGCTCCTCGGGGGTCCGCCGGCCAAGAGCCCCGGTGAGATCTACGCCGTCGACCCCGTGCACGGCTACGTCGACCTGAAGCGGGGGCGCAACGCCGAGGTCCCGCACCCGAGGAGCCTGATCCCGCCGGGACCCATCAAGGCCGACCACCAGCGCGAGGCGATCTGGCGGGTGGCCCGGTCGGTCATCGACCACGGGATGGACGGCGACGGCCCCGACCGCGCCGCCCGCGACATCCTGCTCCGGCGGTCGCCGCGCCTCGTCGGCGGTCCGACGGCCGGAGAACTGCGGCGGCCCGGCGAGGACCCGGTGACCGCAGTGGTGCGGCTCGCCACCGAGCTCGACGGCGGCTGCCTCGCCGTCCAGGGCCCGCCGGGCTCGGGCAAGACCAGGGCCGCGGCCAGGGCGGTGGTGGAGCTGGTGCACCGGGGCCGCCAGGTCGGGATCACCGCCAACAGCCACGCGGTCATAGCCAACCTGCTCACCGCGGTCGTCGAGCTGGCGGTCGTCGAGGGGGTCCCGCTGCGGGCGGCCCAGAAGTCGGACGACGACCGGGAGGTCGATCACCCTTCGGTCGAACAGCTCGACACGAACGACGCGATGGCCGCGGCGCTCGACCACGTGGACGTGCTCGCCGGCACGCCGTGGCTGTTCTCGCACCCCCTCCTCGAGCGGTCGCTCGACCATCTCGTCGTGGACGAAGCGGGCCAGCTGTCCCTGGCCAACGTGGTGGCCGTTTCGGTGGCGGCCGACAACCTGGTGCTCGTGGGCGATCCCCAGCAGCTGGCCCAGCCGTCGAGGGGGGCCCACCCGCCCGGTGCCGACGCCTCCGCCCTCGCCCACCTGCTCGGCGTCCACGAGACGATGCCCGAGGACCTCGGCGTCTTCCTCGGGACGACGCACCGCCTCCACCCCGCGATCTGCGCGTACGTGTCCGAGCTCTTCTACGAGGGCCGGCTGCACGCCGAGCCGGGCTGCGAGCGCCAGGCGGTCGGCGGCACCGGCTGGCTGTCGGGGTCCGGGCTCCGTTGGCTGCCCGTCGACCACGCCGGCAACCGCACCTCGTCGGCGGAGGAGGCCCTCGCCTTGACGGCCTGCGTGGACGACCTCAACGGCCGCCCCTGGACCGACCGGTCCGGGGCGGAGCGTCCGCTCGCGCTCGACGACCTCCTCGTCGTGGCCCCCTACAACGCCCAGGTGTCGCTGCTCGGCGAGGCCCTGCCGTCCGGGGCCCGGATCGGCACCGTCGACAAGTTCCAGGGTCAGGAGGCGCCGGTCGTCCTGGTGTCGCTCGCCTCCTCCTCCGCCGAGGACGTGCCGCGGGGCATGGAGTTCCTCTACAGCCGGCACCGCCTGAACGTGGCGGTCTCCCGGGCCCAGGGCCTGACGGTGCTCGTGGCTTCGCCGAGGCTCCTCGCCGCGGCCTGCCGCACGGTCGACCAGCTCAGGCTGGTGAACGGCCTCTGCCGCTACGTCGAGCTGGCCGGGCGGGGCTGACCCCGCCGCGGCGGATCAGATGGAGGCCGGCTGGTTCGGCGAGAAGGCCTGCTGCAGGGCGGTGCGCTCGGGGACGCTCGCCGGCGGGATCAGCATGACGAGGGCCAGGCACATCTCGTCGGAGGACCCGTCGCCCCAGGTGACGAAGTGCGGCGCCACGTTGCGCAGCGCCGGGAGCTCCTGGGCGAGCGTCGGGTCGTAGCTACAGGTGACGCCGATCGTGTCGTTGGGCGTCACCGCGACCGGTGTGCTCAGGTTGTACGAGCGTTGGTAGTGGAAGTTGTAGTCGCCCACGTAAAGCAGGGTCTTGGCGCTCGGCGTGCCCGGGTTCAGCACGATCTTCATCGTCCGGCCGAGCAGGTGCATGTGGGCGCCGAGCCGGACGATGATCCCGCTCCGGCCGATCGGCCAGGTGCACGAGGTGCTGTCGCCCTCGGGCGGGTTCGCGGGGTTGCGGCCGCAGATCGACTCGAGGGCGTTCACGAAGCCCACTTGGCCCTGGCCGAAGCGCTGGCCCAGGTTGGCGAGCGAGGCCGCCCGGTTGCAGAGCGGGCCGGTCACCCCGGCCGGGCAGGGGACGTCCGGCGGGGCCGGCATGAGGTCGAGGCTGATCGGCCGCAGCGGCGTCGCGCCGGGCACCGTGTTGAGCTGCATGGCCACCCGGACCGGCTTGTCCCCGACGAGCAGGTTGTAGTGCACCTGCATCACGACGAGGCTGCCGGCGGGCAGCGGCACCCCGGTCCCGGCGGGCTCGACGTCCTTCCCGTGCCCGGGGGCCCAGGCCGAGAGCCACGGCGTGTTGGAGATGTGATTGACGGCCACCGAGTCGGGGAGGGCCGACTCGCCGAAGCACGTCCAGCCCTTCCCGCCCACGTTGGCCTGCTCGGCCACCGGGGCCAGCGCCGGCGGGACCAGGAAGACGATGGCGTGGTGGACCTCGGGGCTGTGCGGGAAGAAGTGGCTCGAGACGATGAACGAGTTCTGCGTGACGTGGGGGTTGACGAGCGTGCAGTGGTAGTCGTCGGTGGCGCCCGGGGGGGCGTGGGGGGTGTAGGACTGCGCCGCCTGCATCAGGATCGTCGACACGTGCGGCGAGGCGGCGCCCGACGGGGCGGACACCGCGGTGAAGGTGGCGGCCAGCAGCGCGCCCGCGCCAAGGACGCCGAACCAACGCGTTCTCATGGGCCACCACGGTAGCCAGCCCGGCGTCCCGCCGCAGTGGCAGGCCGTCCGGTCAGGGGAGACGGGTCGGGACGGACTGGGCGAACGAGAAGAGGTCGTCGGGGTCGACGGCCCGCTTGACCTGGACCAGCCGGGGGAGGTTGGTGCCGTAGTAGGCCTGCGGCCAGTCGGGCTGGGTCGGGTCCATGTAATTGACGTAGGCACCCACGCTGGAGGGCGCGAGGTCCTGCTGGGCCTCGTCCAGCCACTGGCGGCCCCCGGCCACCAGCTGGTCCGGGGCTCCGGGCGACCACGAGTAGCTGTACTCGATGCCGGTGAGAGCGTCCCGGTGGGCGAAGGCGGTGGCGTCGGGGGCCACCGCGCCGATGGCCCCGCCGTAGGCGTCGAAGACGAAACCGCCCCCGAGCTCAGGCAGGTGCGCCTGGAGGTCGGTGACCGCACCCACCACAGCGTCGACGCCGGGGGAGGGGAGGGGGGACCGCAGATAGGCGGACTTGGCGGCGAAGGTCGCCCGGGAGAGCGTGCCCGCCGGGTTCTGGCTGGGCAGGTGGCACTGGGCGACGGTGGAGCCCTCGCACCCCGCCTCGATCAGCATCGCGTCGAGGTAGGACTCCGGACCGACGAAGCGGTCGGTGGTGCCGGCCGGCACGGCCTGTTCGAGCGGTTGGAGCAGTCCGGACAAGGTGGCCGGGTCCCCGCAGTAGACGCCGGTGACCTTGACCTCGTTCCCCGAGGACGCCGACAGCAGCTGGCAGTTCGACCAGAGCTCGGGGGGCGTGCCCCCGGTCCAGTGGAGCCAGCCGTCGAGCACCTCGGCCGCCGCGCCGAAGGGCCACTCCAGGGTGAAGAGGGCGAGCGGCGGGATCGGGTGGGTGGTGAACGTGAACGAGGTGACGATGCCGAAGTTGCCCCCGCCCCCGCCCCGGCAGGCCCAGTAGAGGTCGGACCCCGACGTCGGGCTGGCCGTGCGGAGCACACCGTCCGCCGTCACGATCTCGAGCGACGCCACGTTGTCGCACGTGAGGCCGAACTTGCGGCCGACGACGCCCACGCCGCCGCCGAGCGTCAGCCCGGCGATGCCGACCGTCGGGCACGAGCCGCCGGGGACGAGGCGGCCGGTCGGGCCGAGGACCGCGTACAGGTCGATCAGCCGGGTCCCCGCGCCGACCGTGGCCGTGCCGCCGGGACCGGGCCGGACCGAGGCCATCGGCGTGACGTCCACCACGAGGCCGCTCGTGAGTGAGTACCCGGCGTAGCTGTGGCCGCCCGAGCGGGCCGCCAGCGGCAGGCCGTGGCGGCGGGCGAAGTCCACGCAGCGCTGCACGTCGGCGGGGCTGGCACAGTAGGCGATGGCCGCCGGGTCGATGTCGTCGAAGCGCTCGTTGTAGAGGAGCTTGTCCGTGCCGTAGGCGACGTCGTCGGGCGTCACGAGCCGACTGCCGGGACCGAGCGTCGCGGCGAGCGCCGACCAGTCGGCCGGGCCGCCGCTTGTCGTCGACGTCCGCACCGCGCCGGTGGTGGCCGGGGACCGGCCGGGCCCGCCGCACGCGGCGAGCAGGGGTCCGAGGACCGCCCCCGACCCGACGGCGGCCACGGCGGCGCCGGAGCGGCGGAGGAACTGGCGTCGGCTGAGCGCCGTTCGTTCCCCTCCCTCCAGCACGGGGCCATCTCACCACGCCGCCGGGACCGCTCCAAGGGGACGGGCGGCACGGTTCGCCGCCGTCAGGAGGTGAGGACGAGGTACTCGCTCATCGTGACGTTGCGCAGCCGCGAGAGGTCGAGGCAGCGCTCGACGCTCTCCAGCATGCGCCGGACGTGGTCGTCGAGCACGGCGGGGTCCTCGCCGGCGGAGAAGAACAGCATCGGGTCGGCCACGTGGCGGGCCGAGGGCCAGGCCTCCTCGACGATGCCGTGCACCTCCGGCGCCCCGTCGGTGAGCGACCGCACCACCTCGTTGCGGACGTAGCGGCACCGCGGCTGGAGCTCGCCCGACAGCGGGGACTGCGTGCCGTGCCACCGCTCGATCCACGTGGCGTAGTCGAGGCCTTGTGGCCGGTGGATGAGCGAGACCGTGAGGACGCCGGGCGAGCGGGCGCCGTCGGGCCAGTCACGCCGGCCGGCGTGGGGCGTCGTGCCGTAGTCCTCGTAGAGCGACTCGACCACGAGGTAGCCGGCGCTTCGCTCGTCCAGCTCGGCCAGCGCCGCCTCGACCGGGGCCCGGTGGTCGTAGCAGTCGAGCCAGACCGAGATCTCCGCCACGAGCGGTGCTTCGCCCTCGGGGGTCGGCACCGGCGGGGGCGCCTCGGCCGCCGCTGCGTCGTGAACGTTCACCCCGATACCCCGGGCCCCGGCCGCCGCGAGCCGGGGCGCGGTGTCGGTCAGGAGGCGCTCGCGGCGGACGTCACCGGCCGACGGGTCGTCCTCGCCGAAGAGCAGGTAGACGAGCTTCTCCACCGGCGCACCATACGACAGGCCCGCGCGGACCCGGCCGGCGCCGCCTCAGTTCGGGAACGAGGGCTGCCAGCCGCTGAAGTTGAGGCCCGTGCTCACGTGGGAGTCCTGCGGGCCGCAGCTCATCTCGGTGTGCCCCGGGAGCAGGCCGCCGAAGGAGACCCCGAAGGCGGCGCTGGCCCCGGTGAGCCCCGGTGGCGGTCCGCTGAAGCTCGATGGTTCGTTGTTGATCTCGACGTACCAGCACCGCTTGTCGGGGGACTCCCCGGCGATGATCATGGCGTTTCCGTCCGTCGAGACGGCGATCGACACGGTGCGGGCCGACGTGGGGTGGACGACGGCCGACGTGAACGCGAGCTCGGGCTCGGCCGTCTCGAGCTCCGAGACGAGGCCGGTCACTCCCTGGTACTGACCGTCCTCGGTGAAGATGCTGTCGGCGCTGATCGCCGTGTTGGTGAGGTCCGACTGCGTGGCCCGCTCCTCGGCGCCGACCCTCACGCCGAGGAAGGTGGGCACGGCGATGGCGAGCAGGATGGCCATGATCAGCAGCACGACCATGAGCTCGATCAGGGTGAAGCCAGCCTCGGCCCCCTCCCCCCCTCCAGGTTCGGTTGCCGACGGAGCCTCGCAGGGGCGTTGACGCGCCATGCGCGGCCCCCCGGCGATCGAGATCGCCCGCACTGCTCCCCCTCCTAGCGTCCCTCGGCGTCGAGTACCGAGGGCCGCTGTTCGTCATTGTGCATGCAAAGGAGGTCAGTTGCAAGCAAGTTTCCATCTGGAAAGGAAAATGGGCCATCTGACCTATCCGAAGGTACTGAACAGGGACTATTTCCCGCCCTTTGTGGCCTGAGATCGCCCTTTGCTGCCCCTGGTTTGCCACCTAGGTTGCAAGATCCGGTTGGTGGCTACATTGGCCCGGCGCCGGCCCGCGGCGCCGACGGGGTCCGGCGTCCGTCGGGGAGTGGAGGTGCCAGGCCGTGGCAGGGTCGACGTCGCTCGTCGGCAAGCTCGGGGTCAAGGACGGCCACGTGGTGGCGGTGCTCCGGGGCCCCGACGGCTGGCTCGTGCCCGATCTGCCGCCGGGCGTCGACCTCCGCACGTCGACCCCGCGGCGGGCCGACGTCGTCGTGGTGTTCGTGCGACACGCCGCCGAGCTCGGGCGGCGGCTGCCGACGCTCGGCCGGGTCGTCTTCCCGGACGGCGCACTCTGGGTGGCCTGGCCGCGCAAGGCCGCCGGCCACGTGAGCGACGTCGACGAGCAGGGCATCCGGGACCTCGCGCTCCCCACCGGTCTCGTCGACGTGAAGGTGGCGATGCTCTCGGAGGACTGGTCCGGCCTCAAGCTCGTGTGGCGCAAGGAACGTCGGGGGGCCGGGGCCTGACGCGCCGGGCGGACGAGCGTCAGCCGCCGTCCAGCTCGGCCACCAGGCGCTGCGGTGCCACGGCCCGATAGGCCTCCCGGCACACCTCGGCGATCTCGTCCCAGTCGACGCCGCAGTCCAGGCGGACGCCGATCCAACCGCGCCCGCCGACGTAGGGCGGTCGGAAGAAGCGGACGGGTTCGGTCTCGATGAGCTCCTCTTGGGCGCCGGGCGGTGCGGCGCACCAGAGGTGCGGGAACGTGTGGTCGTGGTGGCCGTCGGACCAGCAGGTGACGAAGGCCCGTTTGTTCCCGACGAACCAGGTCGGGGCCCCGTGGCTGGGCCGTTCGGTCACGCCGGGCAGGGCGAGACAGACGGCCCGGACGGCGGCGGCCGGGACCTTGGCCCGGCTCACACCGGTCCTCCGCCGGGGGTCCAGACCTCGTGGCGCGGCGTCGGGTCGCCGTGGCCGGTGGTGCGGGTCAGGAGGCAGCGGGACACGAAGAACGCGAAGAGCTCCTCGGTCTCGCCTGGCGGCGGCACCGACAGCTCGGCCCGTTCAGCGGCGAACTGCTCGCCCAGCCGGGCGCGCCGAGCGACGTCGGTGACCGGGAAGGCCTGCCCCGTGACGTAGAAGGCGTCCTCGTTGTCGGGGCAGGGAAACGAGTGCAGGGCGTAGCGCCCGTCCCGGTGGAGGTCCTCCCGCTTGGCTGAGGGCACGACGAAGGCGAAGAGGTCCTCGTCGGCGAGGAGCGGGCAGACCGGGTGGAGCCGCGGGCCGCCGTCGGACCGGACCGTGCCGAGGAAGGCGAGCCCCACACCGAACTGGTACAGCAGTCCTCGGCCGGCATCGGCCAGGTCCGGACGGACCCGGGCCAGCTCGCCCCAGGTGACGCCGGCGGTCATCGCACGCGACCGGTGCGGCTGGACAGTGCTGCGACAGACATGGCGCACTCCTCACGACGCTGGTCGCTCTAACTCTCTCCTAACAGACCCGACATGGGTTCTGCACCACCGCCTCGTAGCCTGGTTCGAAGAGCACGTCACCCGCACCATGACCGGAGGGGGACAGGGATGCGACAGCACAGACGGCTCGGTGCGATCGGGATCGTGGCGATCGGCGCCGCCGGCCTCGGGCTCGCCGGCTGCGGCGGGGCCCTGCAGGGCGTGCCGGAAACGCCCACGACCACCACCCCGGCCTCGCCGACCACCGCCGTGACGCCGACCGCGCCGACGGCCCCTTCGGGGGGCACGAGCGGCACCACTGGGCTCAACGCCGGCACCCTCAACCAGCTGCAGTCCCAGATCGGCTCGGTGAACAGCAGCGTCAACCAGACCAACGGCGACATGTCCGACCCGACGGCGGACAGCTGATGCGGGGTCCCACCTCACGGGCCGCCCGGGCCGGCCTGGTCGGCTGGGGCCTCGCCGTCACGATGGCCGTTGGCGCCTCGGCCACCCCGGCGTCGGCGGCGCACCGCGGGACGCCCGCCACCTCACCGTCGCCGGTGTCGACGCCGACCTCGTCCCTCAGCCCGACCACGGTGGCCGCGACACCGACGACGGTCACCCGGCCGACCCTGCCCCCGCGCCGGTCCGTGACGACGACGACGGCACCGAGCACCGGCGCGGCCACCGGTGGGTCGTCGACCGGCCAACCCTCCCACCCGACCTGTTCGTCGTCGGCGCTCGACACGGCCCGCTCGGCCGTGCTGCAGCAGCTGACCAACCGGGTGTCCCAGCTGCAGACGTTGATCGGTCGGACCTCGGCCGCCAAGAGCCTCACGTCGAGCGACAGCGCCACGTTGCAGCACGACCTGACCCAGGTGGAGCTGCCGGGGATCAGCGCCCTCGAGCAGAAGGTGCCGGCGGACACGACGTGCGCCGAGCTATGGACCGACGCCCACGACATGGTCTTCGACTACCGGGTGTACCTGGTGATGACGCCCCAGACCGACCTCGTGATCGCGGCCGACACCGAGTCGGCCGTGACGACCACCGTCCAGAGTCTCTACCCGACGATCACCGCGGCCATCCAGAGCGCCCAGTCGAGCGGGAAGAACGTGAGCGGGGCGCAGCAGGCCTACAGCGACCTGCAGACCCAGGTGAGCGCGGCGGCGAACGGGGTGGCCGACGTGTCGGCGGCGGTCCTCGCCCAGACGCCGACCGGCTATCCGGGCAACGCCTCGGTGTTCCAGGGGGCCCGGAGCAGCGTGGACGCCGCGGCGGCCCACCTCCGCACGGCCGACGACGACCTGAAGACGATCACCGGGGACCTCGGCCTCTCGTAGGCCGATCGTCGGTCAGTCCCCGGCGGACTCGGCCGCCGCGGCCAGGCGCTCCAGCGTCTCGGTCATGGTGGCCCGGTTGTGGGCGCTCCGATCGGCCACGCCGGTGGCCGCCCGACCCAGCACCGTGGCCGTCCACCCCCGCTGGTCCGTCCAGGTCTCGGTGACGAGACAGCCGCGGTCGCTCGCCACGAGCTCGTAGCCCCAGCGGGCCACCTTGAAGGGACCGACCGCGATGTCGAAAGCGAAAGAGCGGCCCCGCTCGGCAGCGACCACCGTGGCCGTGGTCGACCAGTGTCGCTTCCCGTGGCGGTTCGTCCCCCGGAAGCGGGCACCGGGCGCGGGGGCGTCGGCGCCCCCGAGCCAGGTGGCGCTCTCGGCCTCGGGTGACCACTCGCCCATGCGCGTCACGTCGGCGACGAGATCCCAGACGTGTTCGGGTGGCGCCGCCACCTCCCGCTCGACCTGTACCGAGCCGCCGTCGACCACGGCCCGAGGTTAGGGCGTCGGGCCCGTCGCCGCCCCAACCGTCCACCGCTACGCTCGCCGGGGTGGCGTTCCACGGGTGGCCGGCCGAGGCGTTGGAGTTCTTCGAGGGTCTCGAGGTCGACAATTCGAAGACCTACTGGACCGAGCACAAGGCCTTCTACGACGGGCAGGTCCTCCAACCCATGCAGGAGCTCCTGACCGAGCTGGCGCCGCAGTTCGGCGAGGGCCGGGTGTTCCGCCCCTACCGCGATGTCCGCTTCAGCGCCGACAAGTCGCCCTACAAGACGAACATCGCCGCCCACCTGCCCGCCGGCTACCTCTCGCTGTCGGCCCGGGGCCTCGCCGCCGGCCGCGGCATGTACGTCATGGCCACCGACCAGCTCGAGCGCTACCGGCGGGCGGTGGACGCCGAGCGCACCGGCCAGGAGCTCGTCGCTCTGGCCGCGGCGTTGCGTCGGAAGAAGATCGAGGTCACCGGGCACGAGATGCTGAAGAGCGCCCCCCGCGGCTACGCCAAGGACCACCCGAGGGTCGAGCTGCTGCGCCACAAGGGCGTGGTGGCCTGGAAGGAGTGGCCGGTGGCGGCGTGGCTCGGCACCAAGGCGGCCAAGGAGCGCATCGCCCAGTTCCTGGCCGAGGCCGCCGCCCTCGACGAGTGGCTGCAGCGCCACGTCGGGCCGTCGACGGTGGAGGCGGCCGCCGCCCGCTGACCCCGGTCAGTCGGTCGAGGTCCCGGACTCCCGGGCCGCCCGCAGCTTGGCCAGGCCGTCGTTGATGGCCGCGGCGATCAGGCGGTCGTTGTCCTTCGAGATGAAGTGGTGCACGCGCCGCTCGAGGAGGACCCGTAGCACCGGGTTGAACGCGTGGTAGCTCTCCGTGAAGTGGATCCGGGTGCGCTCGCCGCCGAGGTCCTCGAGGCGGGTGAAGCCCTCGGCCTTTGACCAGAGGGGCTTGCCGATGGCGTCGTACTTCCACGACTCGTACGGCGTCACCTGGGTCAGCCACTCCCACGACTGGCCGACGCCGCCAGAGAGGAGGTAGCGGGGCACCCGAAACCAGCAGTGCCGGATGAGCCCCTCGCCGATCTCGTCACCCGGGTGGAGGATCTCGATCCGCACCGGGCCGTTCTCCTGCCTCGGCCCGCGGTACCAGAAGAGCTTCCAGACGTCCTTCGGGTTCCCTTCGACGTCGACCGCATAGACGTGCTCCTGCACCGTCCCTCCTCTCGTCGACCTAGGCGCCGCTCGAGCCGGTGGTCCGCTCGAGGCTGGCCCGGATGGCCGCGGCCGTGGCCGGCCGGGCCCAGATGCGGGCCACCTCCTCGTCCACCGGCTCGTCGAGCAGGCGCTCGACCGCCGGCCGTCGCAGCTGGGCCTTCGTGAGGCGGAACACGTCGGCCGGGACCTGGGCGAGCTCGCTCGCCGCGGCCAGCGCCCGCCCGACCAGTTCGTCGGGGTCCACCACCTCGTGGGCCAGGCCGATCGCCACCGCGCCCGGGGCGTCGTAGAGCGTGCCCGAGTAGACGGCCTCTTCGGTCCGCTCGCCGCAGGCGGCGCGCAGCACCTCGAGGGCGGCCTGAGGGAAGGGCACGCCCACCTTGAGCTCGGTGGCGCCGATCCGGGCGTTGGCGGCGATGAGGCGGACGTCGCCGGCGCAGGCGAGGATGCAGCCGCCGGCGATGGCCACCCCGTTCACCGCGGTGACGACCGGCTTGGCCATCGTGAAGAGGGAGGCGATCCCCCGGGCGATCGCCGGGACGAGGGCCGTCGCGTAGTCGGGCCCGCCGTCGAGGATCCGGCGGAGGTCCACCCCCGCCGAGAACGTCTTGCCGGCCCCGGTCAGCACCACGGCCCGGGTCTCGTCGTCGTCGGCCATCTCGTCGACGAGGCCGACGAGCTCGTCGAGGACCTCGACGTCGAGGGCGTTCACCTTGCCCTGCTCGAGGCGCAGCAGCGCCACCTCGCCGGCCCGCTCGACGGTGATCACCCCGTCGCCTCCCCGTGGCTCACTGGCCGGCGAACTGCGGCAGCCAGGCCGCGGTGGCTTCGAGGAGCTCGTCGGTCATCGCGACGACGTGCTCGTAGGGGAGCCGGCCGGCCATCTGGTCGGTGAGCATCGCCTCGAGGACGAGTGTGCGGTCGCCCTGGAGCGCGGCGTCGACGGTGAGCTCCTGGGACCACCAGATGCGGTGCAGGTACTCGGCCAGGACCGAGGTCACCGTGACCTGGTCGCGGGGCCGGGGTCCGCCGGCCCCCGAGATCCCGATGCACTCCACGACGGCCCCTTCGGGGAGGTTCGAGACCTGGCCGGTGTTGGGCAGGTTCATCGGCAGGTCCCGGTCCTCGCCGGTGACCACGCCCTCGAGCACGTCGGCGACGAGCTCGCCCGACCACCAGGTGGGGATCTCGCTCGACTCGAGGAGGTTGGCGAACTCGGTGTCGTCGTCGGCCTTGTCGGCCATGTGCCCGGGGATGCCGTAGTGGTGGATGCCCCAGTCGCGGCCGAAGTCGGAATCTGCCGTCACGAAGCCCGGGAAGAACTCGACCACGTGGGTGTCCGAGGAGCCCGGCAGGACGCCGAAGCGCCGGAAGAGCTCGAACTTGACCTTGCAGTGGGCCACCACGTCGCGCTTGGTCCAGCGGCGCCCCGACGACACCTTGCGCCAGTGCATCCCGTCGGGGGGATCGATGGAGATCGGCTCGTCCAGCCGGTCACCCGGGTCCTCGAGCAGGTCGCGGAGCTCGGCGAAGCCGTCCCGCTCGCCGAAGCGCAGCGCAGTGACGAGCGGCAGGTGGTTCACACCGCCCACGACCGGGTCGACGTCCTGGAAACGCACGTCGAAGAGCAGGCTCATCACGAACTTGAGCCCGATCAGCTCGTTGCAGAGGCCCACGGTGCGCACCGACGTCTCCCGGCTGACCGCTCGGCAGAGCGCAGTGAGGGGGTTGCTCACGTTCACGAGGAGGGCGTCGGGACAACGCCGCTCCATGGCCTGGCCGATCCCCACCATCACCGGGATGCTGCGCAGGGAGCGGGAGACGCCGCCCGGGCCCACACTGTCGCCGACGGGCTGGCGCACGCCGTAGCGGGCGGGGATGTCGATGTCGGGACGCATGCTGTCGAAGCCCCCGACGGTCAGCGTGGTCAGCACGAACTCGGCCCCGTCGAGCGCCTCGTCGAGGTCGGTCGTGGCGGTGGTCTTGAGCCCGATCCCCCGGAGCGAGGTGATGTGCTCGGCCACCTTCAGCATGGGGGGCAGGCTGTCGGCGGCCACGTCCATGAGCGTGACCTCGGCCTCGCGGAGGGACTCGGTGTTGGCGAAGTCGACGAGGAGGCGAGGCGTCCAGTGGGTGCTGCCGCCGCCGACGAGGGTGATGCGAGGTCCCATGCGCTGCTTCCTTCCGGGAGGGTGCGCGACGCACGCTACCAACGCCGTTTCGGAGGCGCCTCAGCGTGTGGGGTCCAGCACCACCTTCAGCACCCCCTCGGCGTGGGCGTCGAACATGGCGTAGGCCTCGGGCGCCTCGCTCAGCCCGAGGCGGTGGGTGACCACGTCGTCGGGGGCCAGCCGTCCGGTGGCGAGGAGCGGGACGAGGGTGTCCCACGTGCTCGGGATCGAGGCCAGGGTGACGCGGAAGGTGAGGCCCCGGAGGAGAGCGAGGACCAAGGGGAAGGGGAAGGCCATGTTCACGCTCACCCCCACCACCGAGACCGTGCCCCCGGTGGCCACCGACAGGAGGGCGTCGCTCACCGTGCGGTCGGCCCCGACCGCCTCGATGACGGCGTCGACGCCGTGCCCCCCGGTCAGCGCCATGAGCTGCTCGGGCACCGGGCCGGCCGAGGCGTCGACCGTCTCGGCCCCGAGCCGTTCGGCCCGGGCCAGCCGGTCGGGGACCTGGTCGACGGCGAAGAGGCGGGCCGGGCCGAAGAGGCGGGCGCACTCGAGCGCCAGCACGCCGACCGGGCCGAGGCCGATGACGGCCACCGTCGAGCCCGGCACGATGTCGGCCCGCCGGGCGCCCAGGTAGCCGGTGGGCAGGATGTCGGTGAGGAGCACCGCCTGGGTCGGCGTGACGTCTTCGGGCACGACCAACGTCCAGGCGTCGGCGGCCGGGACGGCCACCGCCTCCGCCTGGCCACCGGGGAGGTCGGCGCCGGTGCCGAAGACCGCGGTGCCGCCGTTGCGGCAGCGTGCCGGGTCGCGGGCCAGGCAGGGCGGGCAGTGCCCGCAGCCGATCACGCCCGAGACGAGCACCCGGTCACCGGGGCGCACGGTGCGCACCGCCGGACCGGCCTCGAGCACCGTGCCCACGAACTCGTGCCCGAGGCGGGTGCCGGGCTCCCCGAGGTCGCCGTGGTAGAGGTGCAGGTCCGAGCCGCAGATCCCCGCCTGCTCGACCTGCACCACGACGCCGTCGTCACCAGGAAGGACGGGGTCGGCCACGTCGGTCACGCTGACCGAGCGCACCCCGTCGAGGACGACCGCCCGCACTGCGCCGACTCGCTAGGCGGGGGGGTCGGCCGGGCCGACCAGCCGCCCCCGTCCGCTGCCCACCCTCACAATCCGCGTCCCCCTTCGCTCGTCGAATCGATCGGCCGGCGGGCCGCGGGCCTTCACCCTACGGGAGGAGCGGCGGCCGCGGGCTTGGCCGCGGCGTCAACTCACGGCTTCGGCCTACCGGGGCCCCTCAACGGACCCGGTTGACCTGTGCCGCCGACTGGGTCACGACCGACGCCGGGAGCGGGACGAACGAGAGCGTGGACAGCAGCCCCGGGGCGTTGCCGTCGGCCGGGTCGATGGACCACTCGAGGAAGGACCGTATGGCCTGGGCGGCGGTCGGGTCCGTCTGGTTGGCCACCACGATGGCGTACTCGTAGTTGACGATCGGGTAGCCGCCGGCCACCGGTGCGTCCACGAGCGAGATGGTGCCGGTGGCTGGGGTGCGCGAAGCCATGCCGTCGGCCACCGCGCTCACCGCCGCGGCGGTGGGGAGCTCGAAGCTGCCCTGCTCGTTCTGGACGGCCGCCTCCCCCAGCCCGGCGTTCACGGCCCGGTCGAGGTAGCTCGTGGCCAGGTAGGCGACGCACCCGACGGTCCGCTCGCAGTCCTGGAGTGACTCGTCGGCGCTCCCCGCCGCCACCTGCTCGGCCGCCGACGGCCAGCTCACCTGGGTGCCGAACGAGAAGCGGTTGCGCCAGACCGGGTCGGTCTTCGAGAGGAACTGGGTGAAGACGAACGTCTCGCCGCTGTCGTCGCTGCGGTGCACGGTGACGATCGGCACGTCGGGGAGCTTCACGCCGGGGTTGAGCGAGGCGATGGGGGCGGCGTCCCACCGGGTGACGGCGCCCCGGTAGATGGCCGAGAGCACCTTGCCGGTGAGGCTGAGGTGCCCCCGCACCCCGGGCACGCGGTAGACGACGACGAGCGAGGACACGACGAGGGGGATGTTGAGGGCGTCGGGGTTCTGCTGGCGCTGGGCCGGGAGGAGGTAGCTGTCCGAGGCGCCGATGTCGACCTGCCCCGACATCGCTGCCGTCGCCCCGGCCCCCGAGCCGGTGGCCGACGTGACGATCGAGATGCCCGGGTACTGCGTGTGGTACTTCGGGATCCACAGGTTGAAGAGCGGGTACAGGACCGGGCTGCCGCTCTCGGTGAGCCCGACCGTGCCGGTGGGCGGCGGCTCGATCCGCAGGCTCGACGCTCCTCCCCCCGGTGCCGCCGTGGTGGGGGTGGTGACCGCCGTCGAGGCCACGGTGGGCGACCCCGAGCCGCAGGCGGCGAGCAGGGCTCCCCCGGCCAGGAGGGCGGCGGTGACGGCGGTGGCCCGTCCCCGGGGGCGGCGGGACGGGCCGGTCGGTGCGGGGTCGGCGGGCGGCTCCACGAGGGGTTCAGCCTACGTGGCCCCCTGGCCCGGTTCGGGGCACCAGGCAGCGCCCTCACCTGGAAGAACCCGCCCGGCGCGCCTCTCCTAGACGGCGTCGCGGCCGGCCAGCCAGGCCGCGGCCAGCTGGTGCTCGGCGCCGAACACCGGTACGAGTTTGACCATGCGCAGGGCGTAGAGGACCCAGGCGGCCGCGGCGAGGACGAAGAGGACGGTGGCCGTGGGCCGCGAGAGGCCGGCCAAGAGGCCGGTGGCGAGCGACAGCACCGCCGCCGTGACGAGCGTGAGCCAGGCCTCGAGCACCCGGGGGCGCACCGGGTGGCCCGGCGGCAGGCAGTCCCGCAGCGCCCTATAGGGGAGGAAGAGGTTGGCCACGGGCACGAACCAGAAGGCCACCCCCCACCCCGGGCTGAGCTGGGCCGGGTAGCCGAGCTGGCGGGCCACGGTGGCCGCCCGGAACTGCCAGGTGGCGAACACGATCTCGGCGCAGACCGTGAGGACGAGGACGGCGATCTCGAGGGCCCGGTAGCCGCTCGGCTCGGTCGGGATGGTCGGCCCGAGGCTCCCGGCCCGTCCGGCCGTGTCCCACACGGCCCGGAGGTAGTGGAACTCGGCCCGCAGGACCGAGGAGTAGAGGACGGCGAGGATGCAGCCGAGGGTGCCGGCGGCGGCGTAGGCCACGGCCGCGCCGGTGCCCCAGGGGGTGAGCTGCCGCTCCGCCGCCAGGTCGTGGGGCTTGGCGCTGGCCCCGGCGGCCACCGGTGACGACGTGTGCCAGGTCCAGGCGGCCCCGTCCCACCAGCGCCAGGCGGCGTCGCCGGCGGGGTCCTCGTACCAGCCCCGGGGAGGGGCAGCCGGCTCGCGCACTGCGGGGCCCGTCACCTGGTCCAACGTCGTCCCTTCCCCCTCGTAGCTGCCGTTCCTGTCGGCCCCCCGGTCCGGCCCCCCAATCCTGCCAGGAAGGCCAGGGCCCGCGCCCCTCGGCCCGGCACCGGGCCATCATGGGCGGGTGGCCGAGCGACCCGACACCGACGGCCCCATCGTGACCATCTTCCGGTCGCGCCTGCGACCGGGGGTCGACCGCGAGTACGCCTCGTCCGCCGATCGTCTCCTCGAGCTGGCCCGCTCCCAACCGGGCTTCGTCTCCTTCGAGCACTACGCGGCCGCGGACGGTGAGCGGGTCTCGATCATCACCTTCGCTTCGGTGGCCGAGCACGAGGCCTGGCGCGACCACCCCCAGCACGTCGAGGCCCAGCGGCTCGGGCGGGAGCGTTTCTACGCCGAGTTCAGGATCCAGGTCTGCCGACCGACGGGCGACCGCCGTTTCGTGCACGGCGAGGTCTGACCGAGCCGGCGCCCTTCTGTTCAGTCGGCCCCGAGGACGGGCGCCATCGACTCGAGGGCGGCGATGTGGTCGTCGACCGTCTCGCAGCCGGCGCCCATCGTGTTGGCCGACAGGTGCGTGGCCCCGGCGGCCCGCCACTTCTCGGCGTGGTGGCCGATCTTGTCGAGGTCGCCCGTCGACCACTCGACGCGGCCTTCCATGCCGAGGCTGGCCGGGTCCCGTCCGGCCGCCCGGGCGGCCTCGTGGACGACGGCGCTCGCCGCGTCGAGCGCCGCACCGGGCACCGCCATCGGGAACCACCCGTCGGCGAGCCGTCCGGCCCGGGCGAGGGCCGGGGGCGCCGCGGCCCCGATCCAGATGGGGATGGGGCGCTGCACTGGCAGCGGCGCCAGCCCGGCCCCGTTCACGGTGTCGAACTCGCCGTGGAACGTCACGCTCTCCTCGGTCCACAACCGGCGGAGGAGCGGGATCTGCTCTTCGAGCCGCCGGCCGCGCTCGCTGAACGGCTGTCCGAGGGCCTCGTACTCGACCGCGTTCCAACCGATGCCGACGCCGAGGCGGAGGCCGCCGGACGAGAGGACGTCCACCTCGGCCGCCTGCTTCGCCACGAGCACCGTCGGCCGCTGCGGGGCGATCAGGATGCCGGTCACGAGCTCGAGCGGCGAGAAGGCGGCGAGCCAGCCGAACAGCACCATCGGTTCGTGGAAGTTGCTGGAGAGGTCGTAGACGCCCGACCAGTCCTGGTGGACCCGCGGGTCGGCCCCGAGGACGTGCTCGTACGTGAGGAGGTGGCGGTAGCCGAAGCTGACCGCGGCCTCGGCGTAGGCGCGGACGGCGCCGGGGTCGGGGCCGATCTCGGTCTGGGGGAAGACCACGCCGATCTGCACGCCGTCTCTCTACCACGCACCACCGCGGGCCGTGCGCCCGGCTTCGGCCGTGCCCTACCTTGTCCGGCGTGCGACTCCGTATCTTCACCGAACCGCAGATGGGCGCGAGCTACGACGACCAGCTCGCGATGGCGCAACTGGCCGAGGAGTGTGGTTTCGACGCGTTCTTCCGGTCGGACCACTACGTGGCCTTCCACGGCGACGGGCTGCCGGGCCCGACCGACTCCTGGGTGACGCTGGCCGGCCTGGCCCGGGAGACCAGCCGGATCCGGCTCGGCACGCTCGTCAGCTCGTGCACCTTCCGCTGGCCGGGGCTGCTCGCCATCTCGGTGGCCCAGGTGGACGTGATGAGCGGCGGACGGGCCGAGCTCGGTCTCGGCACGGGGTGGTTCGACGGCGAGCACCAGGCCTGCGCCGTCCCGTTCCCGCCGCTCGGCGACCGCTTCGAGCAGCTGGAGGAGCAGCTCGACATCGTGACCGGTATGTGGACCGCGCCCGTGGGCGAGCACTTCAACTACGACGGGCGTCACTACCAGGTGACCGACAGCCCAGGCCTCCCGAAGCCCGTGCAGTCGCCGCGTCCGCCGATCATCATCGGCGGGGCCGGTCCACGCCGCACGCCCCGCCTCGCCGCCCGCTACGCCGACGAGTGCAACGTCCCGTTCCACCGGGTCGAGGACACCGGGGCGCAGTTCCGCCGGGTCGAGGCGGCCTGCGAGGCGGCCGGCCGGGACCCAGCCTCGCTCGTGCTCTCGGCGGCCCAGGTGGTCTGCTGCGGCCGGGACGAGTCCGAGTTCGAACGGCGGGCCGCGGCCATCGGCCGCCAACCGGCCGAGCTCCGGGAGAACGGCGCGGCCGGCACGCCCGCCGAGGTGATCGAGCGCTGCCGCCGGCTGGAGGCGGTCGGGGCGAGCACCGTTTACTTTCAGGTGCTCGACCTCGCCGACCACGACCACGTCCGGCTGCTGGCCTCCGACGTGCTGCCGGCGCTCACCGGGTAGGGATCCTCAGCGCTCCGGGTGGCCGGTGGTCGAGGAGGACGACGGGGCCACGTGAGCCCCTTGCCCCCGTCGCGACGGTGGCGGCATAGTTATTCGGGCGATGACGTCGCCGCCCACGGCCACGCAGGACGTCGTGGTAGGGCAGGCGACGCTCACGAGGCTGGTGGGCAGGTCGAGAAGCTTCGGGGTCTTCCAGCTCGTGCCGCCGTCCGCCGTCGACGACACGCCGCCGATCGGTGTGGGCGGTGAGCTCGGGACCCAGTCCGTCCCGACGGCGGCACAGCTGTTGCCGGCGGGGCAGGCGATGTCGAAGGCGTCACCGAGGAGGGGCGGCGTCGGCGTGACCTCCCAGGTAGTGCCGCCATCGGTGCTCGTGAGCAGCTGGCCGGCGGCCTGCGCCACGTCGGCCACCGAGGTCGACGACGTGCCGACCGCCCGGCACACGGTGAGGAAGCACGTCACGCCGCGGAGGAGCCCGATGGTGGACGGCAGCACGGCGGCGCTCCAGGTGGCGCCGCCGTCGCTCGTCAGCACGAGCGTCCCGGTGCCGTGACCGGGCGTCGTCGGGGTGTAGCCGGCGACGATGCAGTCTGTCGGGCCGGTGCACGAGAGGAGGCCCGGCGCGGCCAGCTGTGGCGGCAGGTCGCCGAGGCGTTGCCACGTCATCCCGCCGTCGACGGTACCGGCGGCCCAATAGGTCGTGCCGTCAGTGGCGACGGCCAGGCAGTCCTTCCGGCTCGAGCACTGCACACCGACGAGGTCGATGGCGCCGGACGGGGACCCGAGCAGCGACCATCGACGACCGCCGTCGACGGTGCCCACCACCGTGCCGCTCTGCGTCGTCGTGCCGGCCTGGCCGACGGCCACGCAGTGCTTGGCGTCGGCACAGGTGACGGCCACGAGATCGGTGGGCCCGGGCGGGACGGCCTCGGTCTTCCAGGCCGTGCCGCCGTCGGTGGTGGCGTTGACGACACCGACGGTGGCACCGTCGCTGAGCGTGCGTGAACCGACGGCCACACAGCGCGGCGGCGTCGGGCAGGCGACCGACGTGAGGTGGTTGGTCAGCTCGGGCGCCGGTTGTCCGACCGCTTGGCCGTCGGCCGCCGACCCCCGCGTCCCGAGGGCCCGCGGGGACGGGACCGATGTGCACGCGCCGGCGACGAGGGCCACGGTGGCGAGGACCACCGCCGCGAGGAGCGCGGACCGCCGGTGGGGTCGGCAGGGCGCGGCGGACCGACTCATCGGGGCTTCACGGCGCGGAGAGACTACTCGGCCCGCCCTGCGCGTCTCCCTCGCGGCGGCGCTGCTGGGCCCGTCGTCTACCGTTCGGGACCAGTGGACGTCGTCGACCTCGTGCTGGTGGTGGTGGTCGTCGCGGCGGGCATCGAAGGGCTCCGGCTGGGTGCCCTCGTCCTCCTCTTCACGTTCGGCGGCTTCCTGATCGGGCTCACCCTCGGCGCCCTCATCGACGCCCTCTTCGCCCCCTCCATCCACAACGGCCCGGTGCGCTCCCTCGTGAGCCTCCTCGTGATCATGGGCCTCGCCGTGGGGCTGGCCGCCCTCGGCCGGGTGCTCGGCGGGTGGACGTCCGTTGCGCTGCGGCGCCGGCACCTGGGCACCCTCGACTCGGTCCTCGGGGTCGGGGTGGCCGTCGTCGCCATTCTGGTGTCGGCCTGGCTGGTGGCCAACGTCTTCTCCCAGAGCCGCTACACCTGGTTGAGCTCGGCCATCCAGCGCTCCAACATCCTCCGGGCGGTGGACGACGTCCTTCCCCCCGTCCCCTCGGTCTTCGCCCGGGTCCAGGCGTTCCTCGGCACCGAGTCCTTCCCGCCGGTGTTCGTCGAGCTCGAGCCGCCGACCGCCGGCCCGGTCAAGGTGCCCTCGGCCGCCGAGGCGAAGAGTCTCGGCGGGCTGGCCGCCGGCTCGTCGGTCAAGGTGGAGGGCCAGGCGTGCGGCTACCTGCAGCAGGGGTCGGGCTTCGTCGTCGGCCGGGACACCGTCGTGACCAACGCCCACGTCGTGGCGGGCGAGGCCGCGCCGACGGTGACGGTGGGCGGTGTCGCCTACCCGGCCACCACCGTGTACTTCGACCCGAAGTTCGACATGGCGGTCCTCCGGACGTCGGCCCCCCTCGGTCCTCCCCTCCGCCTGGCGGCCGACGAGGTGCAGCGGGGCGCGGAGGGCGTGGTCATCGGCTACCCCGAGGACGGGCCGCTGACGATCGGCCCGGCCGGCGTGGCCGCCACGATCACCGCCGAGGGCCGGGACATCTACAACACCGGGGTCGTCGTGCGCGACGTCTACGAGGTCGACGCCGACATCCGACCGGGGAGCTCCGGGGGACCGCTCATCGACACGAACGGCAAGGTCATCGGGGTGGTCTTCTCCCGCTCGACCGTCGACGCCAACGTCGGTTACGCCCTCACGTCGCCCGGCGTGCTCCAACGGGTGCGCGAGGCGGCTCACCGTACGCAGCCGGTCAGCACGGGGGCCTGCACCCAGGGCTGAGCCCGGCCGGGCGTGCCCCTGTGCGGCCACGCCCACGCGCAAGAATGGCCGCCGTGCCGCTCCCCATCGAGGACTACGGGATCATCGGCGACCTGCACACCGCAGCCCTCGTGGGGCGGGACGGCTCGATCGACTGGCTGTGCCTGCCGCGCTTCGACTCGGGGGCCTGTTTCGCCGCGCTGCTCGGCGACGCCGACAACGGGTTCTGGCGGATCGCTCCGGTCGGCGACGGCCCCGTCATCGCCAGTCGGCGGCGCTACCGCGAGGGCACGCTCATCTTGGAGACCGAGTTCGACACGCCGACCGGGAGCGTCCGTCTCATCGACTTCATGCCGGTGCGCGAGGAGCACCCGCAGGTGGTCCGGATCGTCCAGGGCCTCAGCGGCCAGGTGCAGGTGCACGTCGAGCTCGTGCTGCGCTTCGGCTACGGCGAGGCCATCCCCTGGGTCACCCGCCGTCACGGCCTCCTCACCGCCACCGCCGGGCCCGACGCCGTGGCCCTCTGGACGAGGGAGGAGGTGCAGGGCAAGGGGTTGTCGACGGTGGCCGACCTCACCGTGCTCGAGGGTCAGCAGATCCCCTTCACGCTCACCTGGTTCCCCTCCAACGAGCCGCCGCCCCGCCCGGTCGACCCGTGGTTCGCCCTCGCCACCACCGACGCCTTCTGGCGGGGCTGGACGGCGGCCTGTAGCTACGGCGGCGAATACCACGACGCCGTGGAGCGCTCGCTCATCACGCTGAAGGCCCTCACGTTCGAACCGACGGGTGGGATCGTGGCCGCGGCCACGACGTCGCTGCCCGAGACGCTCGGCGGCGGCCGCAACTGGGACTACCGCTACTGCTGGCTGCGCGACGCCACGCTCACGCTCGAGTCCCTCATGCGCGGCGGCTACTTCGACGAGGCCATGGCCTGGCGTGACTGGCTGCTGCGGGCCACCGCCGGCGACCCGTCCAAGCTGCAGATCATGTACGGGGCCTCCGGGGAGCGGCGGCTCGACGAGTTCGAGGTCGATTGGCTGTCCGGCTACGAACGGTCGTTGCCCGTGCGCATCGGCAACGCGGCGGCCGGGCAGTTCCAGCTCGACGTCTACGGCGAGGTCATGTCGGCCCTCTACACCTCGGCCCGCACGATCGGCGTGCACAGCCACGACGTGTGGGAGCTCCAGAAGGCCTTCATGGACTTCCTGGAAGACGGCTGGAAGCGGCCCGACGACGGGATCTGGGAGGTGCGGGGGCCCCGCCGACACTTCACCCACTCGAAGGTGATGGCCTGGGTGGCGGTCGACCGGGCGGTGCGGACGCTCGAGACCTGGCCCGAGCTCGACGGGCCCATCGACCGCTGGCAGGCCCTCCGCCAGGAGATCCACGACGAGGTCGTGGCCAAGGGCTACAGCACGGATAAGCAGGCCTTCACTCAGTTCTACGGCTCGGACCAGCTCGACGCGAGCCTCCTCATGATCCCGCTGGTGGGTTTTCTCCCGCCGAACGACGAGCGCGTGGTGAGCACGATCGAGGCGATCGAGCGCGAGCTCATGGACGGCGGCTTCGTGCTCCGTTACCGGACGGCCGACGACGGCGCGGTGGACGGGCTCACCGGTCGGGAGGGTGCCTTCCTCGCCTGCTCGTTCTGGCTCGTCGACTGCCTCCACATGATCGGCCGGCGCGCCGACGCCCGGCGGACGTTCGAGCGGCTATTGGCCCTGCGCAACGATCTCGGCCTCCTCTCGGAGGAGTACGACTCGGTCGCCGCCCGCCAGGTCGGCAACTTCCCCCAGGCGTTCTCCCACGTCTCGCTCGTGAACAGCGCCTGCCGCCTCACCCACCACGACCCCGAGCTCGAGTCGAGCCACGGCGCGCAGCGGCTGCGCCGGGCGCTCCTCGAGCGGCTGAGCGGGCGGGTCACCGGGGACCCGGCCCACTCGCGGTCGGCCACCCGCACCACGAGGCACCGCCTCCCCATGGGGGCCAACCGGCTGACCGCCGAGGCCGTGACCACGAAGGCCGAGGCCGTCGCCGAGCAGCTGGACGGGGGCAAGCCGAAGGGCCGGGCCAAGCAGGGCGACGGCCCGGGGTGAGCGGGTCCCATCCGCACGGGCCCGGTGCGACGCCGACGCCGGCCCCGGCGGTCGAGCTCGGCCCGGGGGTCCTCCAGCTCGACACGCTCCTCGGGGGCTGGGAGCGGATGACCGCCGGCTACCTGATCGACGGGCCGGCCCCGGTGCTCGTCGAGACGGGCAGCCAGTCCTCGGTGCCGGTCCTTCTGGCCTCGCTCGAGGCCCTCGGCGTGGGCCCCGACGAGCTCGCCGGGGTGGCGGTGACCCACATCCACCTCGACCACGCCGGCGGCGTGGGTGACGTGGCGGCGGCCTTCCCGTCGGCCACGGTCTACGTCCACGAGCGGGGGGCCCGGCACCTGGCCGACCCGACCCGCCTCGTCGACTCGGCCGCCCGGGTCTACGGCCCCCTCCTCGACTCCCTCTACGGGCGGCTCACCCCGACCCCGGCCGAGCGCCTCCACGTGCTCGCCGACGGGGAGGCGCTCCCGATCGGCCCCGGCCGGAGCCTCGTGGCCGTGGACTCGCCGGGCCATGCCAAGCACCACGTGGCCCTGCACGACTCGGTGACCGGCATCCTGTTCGCCGGCGACGCCGTGGGCGTGCGGCTACCCGACGCCGGTGTGCTGCGCCCGGCCACCCCGCCCCCCGACTTCGACCTCGACCAGGCCCTGCACTCGCTCGACCGCTTCGCCGAACGCCGTCCCTCGGGCATCGCCCTCGCCCACTACGGCCTCCTGCCCGAGCCCGGGGCGCTCCTCGATGAGGCGAAGGAGACCCTCTGTGCCTGGGCCGAGACGGCCGAACGGGCCTACCGGGCGGGGGAGGACATCGCGGCGGCCCTCGACGTCCGCTTCGGCGCCGACCTGGCCGGGGTGGATCCGGCCCACCGCCAGAAGCTCGAGACCTTGAACGGGGTGCACTCGAACGCCGCGGGGCTGCGCCGCTGGTTCGAGCAGCGGGACCGGCGCGCGGCGCCCTCGGCGTGAGGGAGACGGCGCCGGGTCAGTCCACGAGGAGGCGGCTCCGCAGGTCCTCCTGACGGATCTCGAACTCCTCCAGGGAGATGCGGCCGTCGGCCAGGTCGTCGTGGAGCCGGGCGAACTCCTCCAGGAGGTTGGCCTGGTCCTCGGCCGGGGCCGCGGCGGGGGCGGGCGCTTCCGAGCGCTCCTCCTTGCGGGCCAGGCGGTCCTCCTGCTTGGCCCGGGCCTTGTCCCGCTTGGCCTGGTCACGCTGCAGTTTGCCGAGGGTCGAACGCTGTCGTCCCATTGCCCACTCCTTCCATCCGGTCGCCGTCGGCCGGCACCTTCGGTGCCCGCCTGCTGTCGGCCAGCAAGGGCCCTGCCCCGGCGCGCCTCGCCCCTCCGGAGACGAAATCCCCTGGTCGGACCGGGCGCGACTGGCACCGCGCGGCCCTGGAACCTGGGACATGCCCGACGACGACCGTCCGTTGCCAAACGATCGGTTGTGCAACCGAGGCTAGCAGGTGGCCCCCTCTTCCCCGGCCCACCCCAGGTCCGCCCGCCGGCCCTCGTCGGCGCGACCGCCCTGGCCAGCGGCCCTTCCGGGCCCCTGACGGGGGGTTCAGCCCGAGAACGAGGGGCCGCCCTCGCCGCCGAAGGACGGGCGCCCGAAGGCCCCGGGTCCGCTGATCAAGATGCGGGTGGCCGTGACCGTCGACCCGCTCCGCGAACCGGCCACGACCACGTGGGCACCCACCGTCACGTCCCCGAACGAGGGGCTGGCCGCCGAGGGGTCGACGTAGGTGGTGGCGCCGTTTACGTCGACCGTGAGCGTGGCGCCCCCGAAGGAGGTCACCGTGAAGGCACCGTTCCCCACCGACCGCACGGTGCCGAAGGCCGCCGGCATCCCACCGAAGCCCTGGTGGAGCCCGAAACGGCGGTGCCCACCGATGAGCACCTTCGTGGCGTGGAGCGTCGTCCCGTTCCTCGACCCGACCGCGGCCACGTGCTGGCCCACGGTCACGTCGGCGAAGGACGGCGTCGTGACCTTGGGGTCGGCGTAGGTGGTCGAGCTCGTCACGTCGACGGTGATCGTCGAGCCGGCGAGCGTGGTCAGCGTGAACGTGTCGTGGCCGACGGACCGCACCGTCCCGAAGGCCGCCGGCGCCGCACCGAAGGAGCCGGTGCCGCTGACGCCGATGAAGACCTTGGTGGCGGTCAGCGTCGAGCCGGCCCGCGATCCCATCACCGCCACGTGCTGGCCGACGACCACGTCAGCGAAGCTGGCGGTGCTCTTGACGCCGTCCCGGTACGTGGTCGAGCCGGTGACGTCGACGGTGAGCCTCGAGCCGTTGAACGTGGACAGGGTGAACGTGTTGGCCCCCACCGACTGCACCGTCCCGAAGGCCGCCGGCGCCGTCCGGTCCGCCCGGAAGGGGTTCGGGGGGACGGTGGTCGAGCCGGAGCTGGTCACGGCGCTGGCGATGCCGGTGGCTCCGACCACGACCGCGACGGCGAGCGCCGCCGCACCGCCGTAGCGGAGCACCCGGTTCCCACGCCGGGGGGTCGGGGCCGAGCTCCCGTCGGGCGCCGGTGCGTCGAAGTCGGTCATGCAGCTTCCCTCGTCTCTCGTGGCGCAGTGTCCTTCGCTGCGCCCCGTGGATCTCAAGCATCCAACACGAATATGTGACGAACGTCGTCACACGCTAAGAGCGGCCTAAATATGTGGCGCGCCGTGGCGGGCGCCGGGTGCCGCCGGCCCGCCGTCCGGAGGGACGGGGCGGCGGTCGCCCTCAGGTGGCCGTCAACCGCCGCCTGAGCCGGTGCCGCCCTCCGGCGGGTCAGGCGCGAGGCGCGCCGTCAGGGTCTCGAGTTGTCGCCGGAGCTCGGCGACGTCGTTCGACAGCGAAGCGAGCGTCTCGTCGAGCTGGGGGGTGCCGCCGTCCTCGGTCCCGCGGTCGGCCGCCTCGTCGGCCGCCTCCGTGGACGAGGCATCGGGACTCCCCTGTGAGTCGAGGCGGAAGAAGCTCGCGAGGGAGCCCGCCAGGAGGCCGAGCACCGAGACGCCGGTGAGCATGATGACCACCGCCGCCCATCGGCCGGTGGTGGTCTTCGGGACGATGTCGCCGTAGCCGACCGTGGTGAGGGTCACGACGCCCCACCAGATGGCGTCGCCCACCGTGGCGAACTCGCTGTTCGTCGGGTGCTCGGCGTAGTAGGCGACGAGGGAGGCCACGATGGTGACCGACACCGCGACGATGGCCACCCGCCCGAGCCGTTGGAACAGGACCCGGGCCCCCCGGCTGGCCATGACCAGCCGGGCCACCCGGGCGAGGCGGAGGAGGACCACGAACTCGCCGGGTTGGGCGCCGGGGATGAGGAACCAGGGCGCCGTGACGATCACTACCACCAGGTCGAAACGGCCGAAGCCGGTCTTGCGGTAGCGGTAGATCATCCGCACGTGGACCACGTAGTCGACGAGGAACACCAGCCAGGTCGCCACCCCGACCAGAATGGTCAACCAGTTGTTGGTCGACGGGGCGATGACGAGCGGGAGGAGCGCCGAGACGATGATCGGGAGGCGCATCGCCCGGTCGTAGCGCGCAAGGAACTCGGCGTTACGAGCAGTCTTTGGCTGACCGGGCTGCAGCCCCTCGGTGACCTCCTGCGCCACGCTCCGATCCTGCCCGCTCCGCCGCGGGCGGACGCGGACCGTCGGCGTCAGCTCGTGGTGCAGCCCCGCTGGTAGATGGCCGCCGGGACGAGGTGCTGTGAGCAGGCGGTGCCCCGGTCGGCCACGTTCCAGCTGGCCCCCTGGCTCTGGAGGACGATCACCGCATCGAAGGAGTTGGCGCTGGTCGTGCCGACGACCACGTCGGCGTAGGCCCAGCCCCCGGCGCACCCGAAGCCGTCCACCGACATGACGTGGCCGATGCTCGGCGCGGCCATCGCCGCGGCGGAGATGGCGGCCTGCGTGCAGGGGGCGCCGGCCGCCGCGGCGGTCGTCGTCGTGGTCGAGGCGGCGGTCGTGGTCGACGTGGTCGTGGGTGCGGCGGTGCCGTTGCTCGAGCAGCCGGCCAGGGCGAGCGCCGCGGCCAGCAGGGCGCCGACCACCGCGGCGCGGGCCCGATGACGTATCACGAGGAGCTCCTTCGTCTCTTTGACGAAGGGCAAGCTACCCGGTCTCTCTCCCGCCCAGCCCGTCCGGAGAGCCGGCTCGGCGTTCGGCGAAGAACGTCGAGAGCAGCTCGGCCGCCTCCTCCGCTCGAATCCCGGGTTGCACCGGGAGCTCGTGGTTGAGCCGCGGATCGGCGCAGAGGTTGTAGAGAGAGCCGCAGGCCCCGGCCCGCGGGTCGTCCGCCCCGAACACCAGCCGCCCGACACGCGCTGCGACCAGGGCCCCCGCGCACATCGCGCAGGGCTCGAGCGTGACGACGAGCGTCACCTCGTTCAGCCGCCACGTCCCGAGGGAACGGGCGGTGGCCCCGAGGACGAGGATCTCGGCATGGGCCAGCGGATCCTGCCTGAGTTCCCGCTCGTTGTGGCCCGAGGCCACGACGCGTCCTCCGACGAGGGCCACCGCGCCGACGGGGACGTCGCCGTGCTCGAGGGCGCCCCGGGCCTCGTCGAGGGCAAGGCTCATGGCCTCGTCGTCGGAGACGTGCGCTGCTTCCCCGCTCACGTCCACCGCGTCACGTCGCTCATAGGACCTCGCTCGTCGGCTCGTGCACCGACAGCCCATCGAAGGGATTGCGGCACCGGTGGTGACCATCATCGCCGATCCAACGGCGGCGGAGAGATCGGGGCGCACCGTCACGTCATCTCACCGGACCATTCCAGAGAAGGGACGAGGTTCCGTCGGGTCGGATGACGGCGATCGCCGAGCGGTTCGAAAATCCGTCGCCGAACGTGTCGACGTAGATGGAACCGTCGCTCGCGATGGCGATGCCGTCGGGGGAGAAGGCACTCACCCCGTGGAAGGTCGCCTTGACCCTGTAGCCCCCGGGGAAGCGGAGCACCGTTTCGAGGCCACCGGGAGAGAGGCGAAGTATCCCGAGCTCGTCCATGGCGATGACCGTGCCGTCGGGGGCGGTCACGAGCCCGCCGGGGAACCTCGGATAGGCCGAGCCGATCACGTGCAGCACACCCTCCGGGTCCACCATGAACATGGTCTTCGTGTTGAACCCGAAGAAGAAGAGGTCCCCTGCCTTGTCGAAGGCGAGGCCGGTGGGTCCGTCAGCCGAGCCGTCGACCGCCGGCCCGCCGACGCCGATCAGACCGTCGTAGGGCCCGTTGGTGCAGCCCACGACACACGTGAACGTCCCGGACGTCCCGAGGCGGAGGATCTGCGGGTCCGAGGCCACGTACAAGGTGCCGCCCGGTCCGATCGTGACGGCCGAGGGGTTCAGGCTGGCCACCCCCGCCGGCGTCCCGTCGGCCACCCGCCCGATCTGGCCGTCGCCGGCGACCGTGGTGATGGTGCCCGCGGGCGACACCGCCCGCACGCGGCCGTTCCCCATGTCGGCGAAGTAGAGCGTGCCGTCCGGCGCGACGACCATGCCGCCGGGGCGGTCGATCTCCGCTCCGATCGCCGGGCCGCCGTCGCCCGAGAAACCGATGGTGCCGTTCCCGGCGACCACCGTGAAGCGGCCGTCGGGGTGGCGTTCCAGGATCTGGTCGCGGAGGCCGTCGGCCACATAGAGCGCGCCGGTCGGCCCCACGGCGAGGGCCTGCGGTCGCTCGGGGGGCGTGGAGGGGAGCGCCTGGGCGGCGGCCGTCGGGAGGTGCCGCGGCGGCGGCCCGGACGCCGGCGGATGGGCCCTTTCCCCCGTGACGACGGACCACGTCACGACGGCGGCCACGACGATGACGACCACGACGGCAGTGACGAGGAACCAGCGGCGGCGCTGGCGCCGCCGGGCCTCCCGGATGACGACCTCGGGCGGTGCCGGCGACTCGACCTCGGGCGGAGCAGGCAGGACGTCCGGCACGATGATGCTACTCTGCATGTCACCATGGAGCCTGTCAAGGTGGGCGGGGACCTGCCGCTGCACGAGCAGGTGGCGGCCGAGCTCCGCCGGGACATCGCCAACGGCGACGTCCGTCCGGGCCAACGGCTCCCGCCGGCCCGGGACATGGCGGCCGTGCTCGGCGTCCACACCAACACGGTGCTGCGGGCGCTGCGCATGCTCCGCGACGACGGCGTGCTCGAGTTCCGGCGGGGACGGGGGATCACCGTGGCCGGCACGCCCGAGCGAGGCATCGTGACCGCCAAGGCGGCGGAGCTGCTGCACCTGGCCCGCCGCCTCGGCGTGGCCCGGGAGGACCTGATCTCCTTGATCGAGGGGCTGCCCTGAACGACGTCTCACCCTCGGGCGGCGACGACGTGGCGGAGGAGGTGGGATTTGAACCCACGGTGGGTTGCCCCACACACGATTTCCAATCGTGCCGATTCGGCCGCTCTCGCACTCCTCCGAACGGCCCGTCAGGCTAATCGGCGGCGCGCCGACGACCGGTTCGCTGGCCGTCGGGCGGGGTAGCCTGGTGGTCCCAGCGCACCGGCGTCCGGTGCGGTGGCCGGGTCCTGCGCAACGGCCGCTCGTGAACCGAGTCAGGGTCGGAAGGCAGCAGCTCTCAGCGGGTATGGCCGTGTGCCGTAGCCAACCTGGCCGCCGCACCGAGCGCCGGTGCGTCGCGTACGACGGCATCCCGAGTCGGGCGGCGGAGCCGCGCCGGTAGGCTCGCCAGCCATGGTCGACGAGCCGTTCGTCTCCCTCTACCGTCGCTTCCGGCCGGGCCGGTTCAGCGAGCTGCGGGGCCAGCCCCACGTGGTCCTCGCCCTCCAGAGCGGCGTCCGCCAGGGCCACGTGGCCCACGCCTATCTCTTCAGCGGCCCTCGGGGGACGGGCAAGACCTCGACCGCCCGGATCCTCGCCCGGGCCTTGAACTGCGCCGCACCGGTCGACGGGGAGCCCTGCGGCGTCTGCCCCTCGTGCGTCGAGATCGCCCGGGGCACCTCCCTCGACGTGCACGAGCTCGACGCGGCCTCGAACAACGGGGTGGACGCCATGCGGGACCTCGTGTCCCACGCGGCGCTCGGCACCCCGGGCCGGTGGAAGGTCTACATCGTCGACGAAGTCCACATGCTCTCGAACGCCGCGGCGAACGCCCTCCTGAAGACGCTCGAGGAGCCGCCGAGCCACGTGGTATTCGTCCTGGCCACGACGGACCCCCAGAAGGTGCCACCGACGATCCGCAGCCGCACCCAGCACTTCGAGTTCCGCCTCTTCGGGGTGGACACCTTGACCGAGCTCCTGCGCGAGGTGAGCGAACGGGCGGGTCTTGGGCTCGACGACGAGACCCTGGCGGTGGCGGTGCGTCGCGGCCGCGGCTCGGCCCGCGACGCCCTTTCCGCCCTCGACCAGGTGGTGGCGTCGGGGAACGCTGACGAGCGGCGCCCCGAGCTGGCCACGGTGGTCGACGCGGTGGGCGACGACGACGCCGGCGCGGTGCTGGTGGCGCTGGCCGCGCTGCACGAGGCCGGATGGGGCCCCCAGCAGCTGGCGGCCGAGTTGGTGGAGGAGCTGCGCCAGGCCTTCCTGCTCGCGCTCTCGCCCGACCTCGCCGGGGCGAGCGGCGTGGACCGCGACCGGCTCCGTACCCAGGCGGAGCGGCTCGGCCTGGCCCGGCTGGTGCGGGCGATGGAGCGTCTCGGCCAGGCTCAGGTCGACATGCGTGACGCGCCCGATCCCCGGGTCGTGCTCGAGGTGGCGCTCGTCCGTCTGGCCCGGGCCGACCTCGACGACTCGACGGGGGCCCTGGCCGACCGGCTGTCGCGCCTGGAGCGCCAGGTGGCCTCGGGCGGGAGCCACCCCGCCGAGAGGGGAACCGAGGGTGGCCCGCCGGCGACCCGGCGGCCGACCGCGCCGCCCACCGGCGCCTCGCCCACCCTCGGGGCGGTGCGTCGCCAGCGCGAGGCCGTACCGGCGCCCGAGGGCGCCCCCGAGCCGGCGCGGGTCGACGAGGTCGTCGAAGCGCCCGCCGCCGCGCCGCCCGTGGCGCCGAGCGCCGAGCTCCCCGACCGCGACGCCCTCTCCCTCGCCTGGGGCGACCACGTCCTGCGCTCGCTCCCGAGCAAGGCCAAGGTCCTTTACAGCGCCGGTCGCTTCGTGGCGGTGGACGACGGCCGAGCCCGCTTCGCCCTGCCCAACGCGGCGCACCGGGACCGCTGCGTCGAGTGCCAGGACGTGGTCGAAGGGGCGCTCGCCGACTACTTCAAGGAGCCCGTCCGCCTCGAGCTCGTTGTGGACGACGCCGTGCCGGCCGCTGGCGGCACCGCGGCGGGCCGGCGACCGGCCGCTCGGCGGGCCACGAGGGCCGAGGCGGCCGAACCCGTCCCCGAGCCGCCCGACGACCTGGGCGACGACGACTACGACCCCGCCGGGGGCGAGGCCGTCGCCGTCGAGTCACTTGCCGAGGCCCGACTCCTCGAGGCCTTCCCCGGGGCCCAAGAGGTGCAGGAGTAGGTGTACACCGGACCCCTGCGGGCCCTGATCGACGAGCTGGGGCGGTTGCCTGGCGTTGGCCCGAAGTCCGCCCAGCGCATCGCCTTCTTCCTGTTGAAGGTGCCGAACGAGGACGCCCTGCGGCTGGCGGACGCCATCGTGGCGGTGAAGGAGCGCACCACGCTCTGCGAGCGCTGCTTCAACGTGGCCGAGGGCGGCGAGCTGTGCGCGGTGTGCAGCGACGAGCGCCGCGACCCGACCATGGTCTGCGTGGTGGAGGACCCGAGGGACATCGTGGCCGTCGAACGGACCCGCCAGTTCAGCGGCCGCTACCACGTGCTGCAGGGCGCCCTCAACCCGCTCGAGGGTGTGGGCCCCGAGCAGCTCCGGGTGGGCGAGCTCTTGGCCCGGGTGGAGGCGGAGGGGATCACCGAGGTCATCCTCTGCACCAACCCGAACCTCGAGGGCGAGGCCACGGCCATGTACCTGGCCCGGCTGCTGGGGCCGCTCGGCCTGAAGGTGACCCGGCTGGCGAGCGGTCTCCCGGTCGGCGGGGACCTCGAGTACGCCGACGAGCTCACGCTCGGCCGGGCCCTCGAGGGCCGACGCGTGCTCGAAGGCTGAGCGGCCCTCAGCTGTAGTAGATGGTGAAGGCGAAGCCGACCACGAGGCAGTAGATGGCGAACGGCCAGAGCGTCCTCGTCTGGAACCACCGGATCAAAAAGCGCGCCGAGAAGTAGGCGGCGACCCCGGCCGCCGCCGAGCCGGCCAGCACCTGGCCCCGGATGCCGTTGCCCAGCGTCCCGAAGAGGTCGGGGAGCTTCAGCACCCCGGCGGCGAGGATGATCGGCGTGGCCAGCAGGAACGAGAAACGCGCCGTGTCCTCGTGGTCGAGCCCCCGCACCAGCCCGGCCACCATCGTGATGCCCGAGCGGCTGATCCCGGCGATGAGCGCGGCCACCTGGGCCAGGCCGATCACGAACGACTCGCCGAAGGCCAGGTGGTCGAGCTGTTTGATGGCGGGGGCGTCGCGGTCCGAGACCGCCAGGTGCCGGGTGGCGGTGGCCGCCTCGCTCGGGGCCAGCCGCCGGGTGAGCTGCCGTCGGCGAACCAGCTCGCCGGTGAGGAGGATCAGGCCGTTCACCATGAGGAAGATGGCCGCCGAGAGGGGCTTCGAGAAGAGGACCCGGAGCTTGTGCTCGAGGAGGAGTCCGGTGAGGCCGGCCGGGATGGTGGCCACCACGAGCAGCCAACCGAGCCGCTCGTCGGGCGTGTCGATGCGGCGGTGACGGGCCGAGGTGACGAGGCCCCCCACGATCTTCACCCAGTCGCGCCGGTAGAAGACGAAGAGGCCGAACGCCGTGCCCACGTGCAGGCCGACGATGAAGGCCAGGTAGAAGGACTCCGGCTGGCTCTGGGCCCGGATCAGGTTGTGCCACCCGAACAAGGTCGGGAAGAGCACCGAGTGACCCAGGCTCGAGATCGGGAACAGCTCGGTCACGCCCTGGAGGAGGCCCATCACGATCGCCTGGAAGTAGGTGAGCACGCTCGGACCTTTCTCTCCGCTCCGGCGGGGGGTCGGGCCGGCCCAAACTAGGCCGCCCGGTCGGAGGTCCGGCTGCCCTCGGGCGACCCTCTCAGTCGCCCCTCAGGCGTGAGCGGGCCCCCGACGAGGCCCGCCGGGGCGCCGGGTCGAGCAGGCCGCTCGGCCCTCGGGGCACACTGGTCGGGTGACCAGCCCCGAACCGACGGGACGGCTGCTCTGGCTGCTGCGCCACGCCAAGACCCAGAAGAGCCCGCCACGGGGCGGCTCCGACCACGAGCGGGCGCTCACCACCCGCGGCCACCGTGACGCCGAGGCCCTCGGGGCCCACCTCGGGCCGGCCGGCGACCGTCTGGGTTTCGACCCGGCCCAGCTGCCGGGGACGGTGCTCTCCTCGACCGCCCGTCGCACGGTCCAGACGGTCGAGCTCGTGCTGGCCGACCTGACGGACCCGCCGCCCGTGACCTACCTGCGCAGCCTCTACACCGCCTCGCCCGAAGGGATCATCGGTCTCCTCGCTTCGGTCGACGACGAGGTCGAGGCGGTGATGGTCGTCGGGCACAACCCCACCTTCTACGAGCTGGCGTTCTCGATCCTCGCCCCCGACGACCCCGGTCGCCTCGAGCTGGACGGGCGGGGTTTTCCGACCTGCGCCCTCGCCGTCTACCGCCTCGAGGCCAAGGACTGGGCCGATGTCGCCGAGGGGACCGGCAATCTGGTCGGCCTCTTCACGCCGCCGTTCTGATCAGCCGGCGCGGGCTGAGGTCACTCTCCCGAGGAACGGCATCAGACCGACGAAGAAGTCGTTCCTCGGATAGGCGCCCGCTGGATCGTTGTGCGAGTAGGTGCTCTGGTGGTTGATGAGGGTCAGGTGGGAGGTCGGGATGCCCGACTGCGCGGCGAGGCCCCGCGCCGCGGCGAGCACCTCCGGACCGCCGAGCCGGGCCCCGAAGGCGTAGATGAAGAGGCGTTTCGGGAGCTGGTGGCCGAGAGTGGCGTCGACGTCGAGGACCTGCTGCGCAGGGTTGGCGTTGCCGTTGTCGACCGCCCCGGTGTCGTCGGCGAGCCGCTGCGGGAAGTACCACTCGGTGCCGTCGACGTTTTGCATCGGGTAGCCGGAGAACATCGTGGCGTAGCGGGCGAGCGGCGTGAGCGCCCCCGCCCCGTTCCACAAGTGGTGGCCGGCCAGGGTGCGCGATGAGATGCCCGCACCGAGGTGGGCCTGCCCGGCGAGCAGCGACGGCGGCGAGGTCTTGGCGTTCAGCGCGTAGCCGTACTCTGCGGCGTTGGTCACCGGGACCTTCGGGACGAGGTCGGCCGGCACGATCCCCGAGGGCTGCCCGAGGGAGGGGGCGTTCGGATCGAGGAGGGCGGCCGCCGAGCCGGTGGCGTTGAAGATGCCGGCGTACGGGGCCGGGATCCCGCCGAAGCTCAACCACGGCGAGGCGGTCGGCCCGTCGAGAGCCTGGAGCGCGGCCTCGGCCATCGGGGCGGTCTCCGCCGGGCCGCTGCCGCCGTCGATGTAGACGAGCCCCGCGAGCTGGTCGGCTCCCGGTCGTCCGTCGAAGTCCCAGGTGGCGTAGGCCGTGACGACGGCACCACCGAGGGAGTGCCCGCCGAGGACCACCTGGCCGCCGAGGGCCCGGGCGGCCGAGATGACCACCCGGAGGTCCTGCACCGCCACGTTCATGCCCCACTGTTTGGCGAACTCGACCGAGGGGTCGGGGATCAGCTGGAAGTGGTGGTCCACCGGGGTCTTCAGGTAGCCGAGGTAGTAGTCGAAGAGCTCGGTGGCCGAGGCCCGACCGGCCTTGAAGGCGTTCAGGACCGACTGGTCCTCCAGGAGGTTCTCCCGTCGTTCGACGGACCAGACCTGCCACGACGGAGCCCGGGCCACGATCCACTTGGCGAGCGGGACGAAGTACGCGGCGCCGGCCGAGGTGCCCGGCTCGAGCACGAGGACGTTGCGGGCCTGGCGCGAGCCGACCTTGATGACGCCCACCCGGTTGTACTGGCTGGGGGTGCCCGGGGCGTCGTAGCCGGCCATCCACGTGACGCCGAGGGTCGCACGGACGGTCTCAGTGGCCGCCCCGCCTGGCGCCGGAGCCACGAGGACGGACGCGCCGAGCGTCGCCGCGACGAGGGCGGCGACGCGCCGGTACCGCTGGCTCACGCCCACCACCAGGTGTGCACCGCGGGGCGTCGAGTCAGGACAACGAACGGAGGACGGCGGCGTCGCCCTGGCCGCCGCCGCCGCAAAGGGCCACGGCGGCCAGCCCGCCGCCCCGGCGCCGCAGCTCGAGGAGGGCGCTCAGCGCGAGCCGGTTGCCCGACATGCCGACCGGGTGCCCGAGGGCGATGGCCCCGCCGTTCACGTTGAGCTTGTCCTCGGGGATGCCGAGGTCGTCCGCCGAGGCCAGGCCGACGGCGGCGAAGGCCTCGTTGATCTCGAAGATCTCGACGTCGGCGACCTGCTTGCCCGCCTTGTCGAGAGCCTGGGCGATGGCCCGCGACGGCTGGAGCAGGAGCGAGGTGTCGGGCCCGGCCACCTGGCCGTAGCTCACGAGCTCGCCGAGGGGCGTGCAGCCGAGCTCCTCGGCCTTGTCCCGCGACATGACGACGACGGCCGACCCGCCGTCGGAGATCTGCGAGGCGTTGCCAGCGGTGAGCGTGCCCTCCTTGTCGAAGGCCGGCGCCAGGGCGGCCAGGGACTCGGCGGTCGTGCCGGGCCGGATGCCCTCGTCGCTGTCGACGAGGAGCGGGTCGCCCTTGCGCTGCGGGACGGTCACCGCGACGATCTCTTCGGCCAGCCGGCCGTCCTTGGCCGCGGCGGCCGCCCGCTCGTGGGAAGCGGCGGAGAAGGCGTCCTGGCGCTCGCGGCTGACGTGCCCTTCCTCTTGGTTGTAGCGCTCGGTCGCGAGGCCCATGGCGCAGTGGTCGAAGGCACAGGTGAGGCCGTCGAACATCATGGAGTCGACGAGCTTTGCGTCCCCGATGCGGAAGCCCGCCCGGGCCCCCGGGAGGAGGTGGGGGGCCTGGGTCATCGACTCCATGCCGCCGGCCACCACGATCTCGACGTCGCCCGCCTTGATCATCTGGTCGGCGAGGTAGATCGTGTTGAGCCCGGAGAGGCAGACCTTGTTCACGGTGGTCGCCGGCACGCTCATCGGGATCCCGGCGGCCGCCGCGGCCTGCCGGGCCGTGATCTGGCCGGTGCCGGCCAGGATGACCTGGCCCATGAGCACGTAGTCGACCTGGTCGGGTCGGAGGCCGGCCCGCTCGAGGGCGGCGGCGATGGCGAACCCGCCGAGCTCGGTGGCGGGGAAGCCGCCGAGGGAACCCGACAGCTTGCCGATGGGCGTGCGGGCGCCAGCGACGATGACCGAACCGGGCATGACGTGGACCTCCGTGTCGACCGGCCGGCTCCGTGCCGGCTCCTCGGCCGGGCCGGTACGGCTGTGCCGCACCGCCGGCCGGAGAGCCATTCTACGGCACGGGTTACTGTCTCCCCCCATGGACGACATCTTGAGTGCTGTGGTCGCCGGGGCCCCGGGCGAGGAGCTGGCCGGCCTGCCCCTCCCCGAGTCCTACCGGGGCGCCTTCGTCAAGCGGGACGAGGTCGCCATGTTCGACGGCGTGGCGTCGGACGACAAGGATCCCCGCAAGTCCCTCCACGTCGACGACGTGCCCCTCCCCGAGCTCGCCCCCGACGAGGCCTACGTGGCCGTGATGGCCAGCTCGATCAACTTCAACACCGTGTGGACCTCCATCTTCGAGCCGCTCCCCACGTTCGGCTTCCTCGACCGGCTGGGCAAGGAGAGCCGCTGGGGGGCCCGCCACGCCCTCGACCACCATGTGGTCGGCTCCGACGCGGCCGGCGTGGTGCTCCGGGTGGGGTCGGCCGTGCGCAGCTGGAAGCCGGGCGACAAGGTCACGATCCACTCGAACTACGTGGACGACCAGGACCCCTCCTCCCACGACGACGCCATGCTGGCCAACAACCAGCGCATCTGGGGCTTCGAGTCCAACTTCGGCGGGCTCGCCGAGATCTGCGTGGCCCGGGCCAACCAGCTCATGCCGAAGCCCGCCCACCTCACCTGGGAGGAGGCGGCCGTCAACGCCCTCTGCAACTCGACCGCCTACCGCATGCTCGTCTCGCCGCACGGCGCTGGCTTGCAGCAGGGGCAGCGGGTCCTCGTCTGGGGGGCCACCGGTGGCATCGGCAGCTACGGCGTCCAGTACGCGCTCAACGGCGGGGCCATCCCGGTCGGCGTGGTCTCCTCGCCCGAGAAGGTGGCGCTGCTGCACGAGCTCGGCGTCGAGCACGTCATCGACCGCAAGGCGGCCAACTACCAGTTCTGGAAGGACGAGCACACCCAGGACGAGGCCGAGTGGCGCCGCCTCGGCAAGGACATCCGGTCCCTCGTCGGCGACGACCCCGAGATCGTCTTCGAGCACCCCGGTCGCCAGACGATGGGCGCCTCGGTGTTCGTCTGCAAGCGGGCCGGCACGATCGTCACCTGCGCCGCCACCACGGGCTTCATGATCGAGTACGACAACCGTCACCTCTGGATGAAGCTGAAGACCATCAAGGGCTCGCACTACGCCAACTACCGCGAGGCCTGGGACGCCAACCAGCTCGTCTGCGAAGGCAAGATCGTCCCGGCGCTCTCGGCCGTCTACTCGCTTGCCGACGTCGGCGAGGCCGCCTACCAGGTGCACCACAACCTGCACGAGGGCAAGCTCGGCATCCTCTGCCTGGCCCCGAACGAGGGGCTCGGCATCGACGACCCCGAGAAGCGGGCCGAGGTGGGCGAGGACCGGCTCACGATCTTCCGCCGGCACGCGTGAGCGCAGCCGACGCGGCGGGCGGCCTCCTCACCGAGGTCGACCACGTGGCCATCGCCGTCAACGACCTCGACGCCGCGGTGGCCTGGTACGGCGAGGTGTTCGGGGCCACGGTGGCCCACCGGGAGAAGGTGGAGCGCGACGGGGTGGAAGAGGCGCTTCTCGCCGTGGCCGACTCCTACGTCCAGCTGCTCACCCCGACCCGGCCGGATTCGCCGGTGGCCAAGTTCTTGGAGTCCAAGGGTGAAGGGATCCACCACGTGGGCTACCGGGTGGACGACTGCGCGGTGGCGCTGCAGCGGGTGAAAGACGCGGGCGGCCGCGTCATCGACGAGGCGCCGCGCCCGGGCTCCCGGGGGACGACGGTGGCCTTCGTCCACCCGAAGACCTCGTTCGGCACCCTCATCGAGCTGGTGCAGGAGTGAACGCCGGGAGTCGGGCCGGCCGGAGCCTCCGGTAGCCTCGGTCCCATGGAGCACTCCATGGCCGAGCGCCTGACGGACCTGGCGGCCCGGCGCGAGGAGGCGCTCCACGCCGGCAGCCCCGCCGCCGTCGAGCGGCAGCACGACAAGGGCAAGATGACAGCGCGCGAGCGCATCGAGTACCTGCTCGACGAGGGGTCGTTCCAGGAGCTCGACATGCTGGCCCGCCACCGGGCGCACGGGATGGGCCTCGAGGACAACCGGCCCTACACCGACGGCGTGGTCACCGGCTTCGGCACGATCGACGGCCGGCGGGTCTGCGTCTTCTCCCAGGACTTCACGGTCTTCGGCGGGGCCCTCGGCGAGGTCTTCGCCGAGAAGATCCACAAGGTCATGGACCTCGCCTCGTCGATCGGCGTGCCGATGATCGGCCTGAACGACGGGGCCGGGGCCCGGATCCAAGAGGGCGTGGTCTCCCTCCACTCCTACGGCGGGATCTTCTTCCGCAACGTGAGCGCCTCGGGGGTGATCCCCCAGGTCAGCGTGATCCTCGGCCCCTGCGCCGGCGGGGCGGTCTACTCGCCGGCCATGACCGACTTCGTCTTCATGGTCCAGGGCACCGCCCACATGTTCATCACCGGGCCCGACGTCGTGAAGACCGTCACCGGTGAGGACGTGACGTTGGAGGAGCTCGGCGGGGCCATGAGCCACGCCACGAAGTCCGGTGTCGCCACGTTCGTGTCCCCTGACGAGAAGGCCTGCCTCGACGACGTCCGCGACCTCCTCTCGTTCCTCCCCTCCAACAACCTGGAGGAGCCGCCCACCACGGTGTCCGGCGACGACCCCGAGCGTGAGGTCCCCGAACTGGTCGACCTGATGCCGGCCTCGCCCAACCAGCCCTACGATATGAAGAAGGTCATCACCGCCGTGGTCGACGACGGCGACTACCTCGAGGTGCACTCGCACTGGGCGATGTCGATCACCTGCGGGTTCGCCCGGCTGGACGGCCGGGTGGTCGGCATCGTCGGCAACCAGCCGGCGGTGCTGGCCGGCGTGCTCGACATCGACTCCTCGGAGAAGGCCGCCCGGTTCGTCCGCACCTGCGACGCCTTCAACATCCCGCTCGTCACCTTCGTCGACGTGCCCGGCTTCATGCCGGGGACCGACCAGGAGTACGGCGGCATCATCCGTCACGGGGCGAAGCTGCTCTACGCCTACTGCGAGGCCACCGTGCCCCGCATCCAGGTGATCACGCGCAAGGCCTACGGCGGCGCCTACGTCGTCATGAACTCCAAGTCCATCGGGGCCGACCTGGCCTACGCCTGGCCCTCGGCCGAGCTGGCGGTGATGGGACCCCAGGGCGCGGTCGAGATCGTCTACCGGCGGGAGCTGGCCGAGGCGGCCGACCCGGCGGCCCGCCGGGCCGAGCTGGTCGAGGAGTACACCGAGCGCTACGCCAACCCCTACATCGCGGCCGAGCGCGGCTACGTCGACGACGTCATCTCGCCGGCCGACACGAGGAAGGTGCTCATCAAGAGCCTCTCGGTGCTGGCCAGCAAGCGCGAGGAGCTGCCCCGGCGCAAGCACGGCAACGTGCCGCTGTGAGCACCAAGGCCGCGGCCGGGGAGCACCCCTCCTACGGGCTGCGGCCGCGACCCGAGCCTCCGCCCGACGTGCTGGCGGCCATCGTGGCCGCCGTCGAAGAGGCCTGGCCCCGCCCCTCGGCCGCCTCGCGCGACGCCGCCCACCGGGCCTGGCGTTTCTCGGGCCGCTGGTGGGCCCGACCGACGGCGGCCCGGCGTGAGCGACCGTGGACACCGGTGTGATCGAGCTCGGGCGCTACGGGCTGTGGTGCGGTCAGTTCCGTGGCCGTGACACCGAAGCGGCGGCCGTCGCCGCCCGCGAGGCGGAGGCGCTCGGCTACGGGACGCTCTGGGTGCCCGGCGGTGCCGGTGGCGAGATCTTCGAGATCATGGGGCGCCTGCTCGACGGGACGACGACGATGGTGGCGGCCACCGGGATCGTGAACGTGTGGGCCCACACCCCGGCGGAGGTGGCCACGGCCCACGCCGCGCTCACCGCCGCCCACCCCGGACGGTTCCTCTGCGGCCTCGGCATCAGCCACTCGATCATGGTCGAGTCGCTCGGTCAGACCTACGACCGACCACTCGGCCGGCTGGCCGAGTACCTCGACGAGCTGGACCGGGCCGACCCGCCGCAGCCGCCGACCGAGCGGGTCCTGGCCGCCCTCGGGTCGAAGATGCTCGAGCTGGCGAAGGAGCGCTCGGCCGGTGCCCACCCCTACCTCACGACGCCCGAGCACACGGCGTTCGCCCGCTCGGTGCTCGGCCCGGACAAGGTGCTCGCCCCGGAGCAGAAGGTGGTGCTCACCGACAGCCCGACGATGGCCCGCGGCATCGCCCGCCAGGCGCTCTCGATCTATCTCGGACTACCCAACTACACGAACAACCTCCGCCGCTACGGCTTCACCGACAAGGATCTGGCTCCGCCGGGGAGCGACCGTCTCGTCGACGCCGTCGTCGCTTGGGGCGAACCGGGCGCCGTGGCCGAACGAGTGGCCCGGCACCACGAGGCTGGTGCCGACCACGTCTGCGTGCAGGTGCTGACCGAGGAGCCACGGCGCTTCCCGGTCGAGGAGTGGCGGATCCTCGCACCGCTGCTCGTCTGAGCATCACCCGCGCCATCGCGCGGGACGACGAAGCAGTCGCCGCGTCGACTGTGACGCGCGTCACATCATGTTGTGACGCCGCGCACAGACGCGGCGCGTCCTCGGGCGCACACTCCTCTGAGACGCGGTGACCCAACGCACCGGGTTCAGGGAGCCGGCCCCGGAGCTCTCGACCTCCCGGGGCGGGCTCCCGGCACTCCACTGCATTCGGAGGGAGGTTCAGCCATGGACGAGAAGAAGTATGAACGGTCGATCCCGACGAGCACCCGCCACCTGCTTGTCCGCGGCGCGGTGATCCTGGCCGCGACCACGCTACTGACGCTCGGCGCCGTCGGGTTCGCCGCGGTCGGTGCTCTCCAGACCGCGACCATCCACGCCGCCAAAGGGGCGAAGCCGCACAAGGAGCAGCTGACGATCACGCTCGCTCCCGGGGCGGCCCAGTCCTTCAACCTGCCGGTCGCCGACCAGCCGGTCGAGATCCAGATCGACAACTATTCGACGAACGGCGGTGTGCAGACCCCAAGCGAGGTCTTCTCGGCTCTCGCCAATTACAACGCCAACGGCGCCGGCATGAGCTGGGTCGGGACGAACAACGACGGCACGCAGTCGGCGGGGAACTCCATCGACGACCCGTCCGGACCCGTCACCACCGAGACATGCGGAACGTCCTGCGTCATCGCCACCCTCTCGGTGAGCGACGCCGCCACGGGCGAGGTGACCCTGTCGACGAATCCCGACACAAACACCATCGATAACACCTTCGTCGTCGACCTCTGGTACTGACCAACCGGTCGCGCCCACGACGGGCCCCGGTCGCCCCACCCCGACGGTGGCGGTGACCGGGGCCCTCACGCGTCCGGCTGAATGCCCTGTTCAGGGCTACCCTCGGGGTGAGGCGCCGTGCGGGACGGCGCCGGTCCGCCCACCCCGGGGAGATCGTGCCGCACCGAAGCCGGTCCGCGTTGGCTCGAGTACCGCTCGTCGTCCTGCTCGTCGGGGTCGGTGTCGGCACGTGGCTCGGCGTGACCGCGGCGCCGGCCACGACCTCCACCCTCCCGCCGTTGCCGCAGCTCCTCCGAGACACCGAGTCGGCCGGCACGGCCCGGTTCGCCTCTGAGTTCTCGATGTCGCCGCCCGGTGCGCCGAGCGGGACCGCCGGGGTGGGGACGATCGACTTCCGCACCGGCGCCTTCGAGGAGCGATCGGTGGGCTATTCCACCGAGACGTCCCAGAGCGGCTCGGCTCCGCCGGTCGTGACCCGGATGAGGACGATCGACGAGATCATCGCGGTCGGTGGCCACCTCTACGACCGGTCCTCCTCCCCGGGGCAGCCGACCGGCTGGCAGGTCACCCACTTCCCGACGTCGGCGTCATTCGGCTGGATCGGGCTGACGGCCGGAGCGGTACCGCTGCCTCTGGCCTACGGTCCCGAAGATGTCGTACGAGTGGTACGCCGCGACTCGACCGTGGTCGGCGGCGTGGCCGTCACGCGCTACGACCTCACGTCGACCCTCAAGCGAGGCCAGTGTTCCTGGCCCGTCCAGTTCACGCCGACGAAGATCTCCTTGTTCGTCGACGGTCAGGGTCGGCTCGTCCTCGTCCGTACGGAGCTCGTGTTCGACCTGGCCAGGTTGGCCGGTTCCGTCGGGGCCCCCTTGGGCTTCCAGCAACCGTTCACCGAACGGATGACCCTGCGGTTCAGCGACTTCGGCGCACCCGTCACCATCCGACCGCCTCGTGTCACTCGTCACGTCGCACCCGGGGTCAGCTCGACCAACGTCAGTCGAGGTTCGGGCACCGTCACCATCCCAGCCTTTCGGACGTCGGGCCCGGCCACGGCTCGACCGGTGGCCGGCTTCACCCTGCGACCGCTCGCTGATGGGACCAGCTCGGCGAACGTCAGTCGAGGTTCGGGGAGCTTCATTTGCTCCAAGGTCAAGTACGGTCAGCTTCAACCCCTCACGGCCGGGGTCGGCTCGACCAGCTTCAGCCGAGGTTCGGGCAGCTAGTCCGTTTGCAGTCGGGCGGTGTCGCCATTCGACCGTCGGGCGGTCTCCCCGTTCGGCACCGCTGACGTCGGTCCGCGCCCGGCCGCCGTGAATTCGCCGCGCCTTGTGGGTCCGTTCAGGTGCCAGCCAGTGCCCGGTGACGTTCCACCAAGGTGACGAGGTCGTCCATGATGCGCTCGAAGCGGAAGTCTTTCGGGGTGTAGACGGCGGCGACGCCCTTGCCCCGGAGGACCTCCGCGTCGTCGGGCGGGACGATGCCGCCCACGACGACGAGGGCGTCGACCCCCTCGGCCCGCAGCCGGTCGAGCACCTCGGGGACGAGCTCGAGGTGGGAGCCCGAGAGCACGGACAGTCCGACGACGTCGACGTCCTCGTCCCGGGCGGCCGCCACGATCTGGGCCGGGGTCAGCCGGATGCCCTGGTAGACGACTTCGAAGCCGGCGTCCCGGGCGGCCACGGCGATCTGCTCGGCCCCGTTGCTGTGGCCGTCGAGGCCCGGCTTGGCCACGAGGAGGCGGGGTGGGGAGCCGGTGCGCTCGGTGAGGGCCTTCGTGCGGGCCACCACCGCGGCGAGCTCGTTGCCCCGGTGGCCGACGCCGCCGGCCACGCCGGTGGGCGCCCGGTACTCCCCGAAGACCTCGCGGAGGACCCCGGCCCACTCGCCGGTGGTGCCGCCGGCGTGGGCCAGCTCGATCGTGGGCACCATGATGTTGGCCTCGGGTCCGTCGGCCTCGGCCACCTCGCGCAGACGGGCCAGCGCCCGCCCGACGGCGGCGTTGTCGCGCCGTTCCCGCCAGGCGACGACATCCGCCGTCATCTCCGACTCGACGGCCGGGTCGACCTTCAGGATGCTGCCGGCGCTGCCGTCGGCCGTGAGGGGGGAGGGTGCCGTCTCGGTGAAGCAGTTGACGCCGACCACCATCTGCTCGCCGGACTCGATCCGCCGCACCCGCTCGGCCTGGCTGGCCACCAGCCGGAGCTTCAGCTCGTCGATGGCCTCGAAGGCCCCGCCGAGGGCCAGCACCTCGTCGAGCTCGGCCTGCGCCGTCTCCTCCAGCTCGGCCGTCTTCTGCTCCATGACCTTCGAGCCCTCGAAGATGTCGTCGTACTCCAAGAGGTCGGACTCGAAGGCCAGGATCTGCTGGATGCGCAGCGACCACTGCTGGTCCCACGGGCGGGGCAGGCCGAGCGCCTCGTTCCAGGCCGGGAGCTGGATGGCCCGGGCCCGGGCCGACTTGCTCAGCGTGACCCCGAGCGTCTCGAGGACGATGCGGGGCACGTTGTTCTCCGGCTGTGACTCGGTCAGGCCGAGCGAGTTGACCTGGACGCCGTAGCGGAACCGGCGGAGGCGCTCGTCGGTCACGCCGTAGCGCTCCACGCAGATGCGGTCCCAGAGGGCGGTGAAGGCCCGCATCTTGGCCGTCTCCTCGACGAAGCGGACGCCCGAGTTGACGAAGAAGCTGATGCGGCCGACGACCTCTGGTAGCTCGCCCTCGCCCACCTTCCCCGACTGCCGCACGGCGTCGAGCACGCCGATGGCCGTGGCGAGGGCGTAGGCCACCTCCTGGACCGGTGTGGCCCCGGCCTCCTGCAGGTGGTAGCTGCAGACGTTGATCGGGTTCCAACGCGGCACATGGCGGACGGTGTAGGCGATCGTGTCGACGGTGAGCCGGAGGCTCGGACCGGGCGGGAAGATGTACGTGCCCCGGGAGAGGTACTCCTTCACGATGTCGTTCTGCGTCGTGCCGGTGAGCACCCTGGGGTCGACACCCTCGTTCTCGGCGTGGGCCACGTAGAGGCCGAGGAGCCAGGCCGCGGTGGCGTTGATCGTCATCGAGGTGTTCATCTCGGCCAGCGGGATGCCGAGGAGCATGTCGGCCATGTGCCCGAGATGGGCCACCGGGACCCCGACCTTGCCCACCTCGCCCGCCGCCTCGGGGGCGTCGGGGTCGTAGCCCGTCTGGGTGGGGAGGTCGAAGGCGATGGAGAGGCCCGTCTGGCCGCGGGCGAGGTTCGTCCGGTAGAGCTGGTTCGAGGCGCGGGGGGTGGAGTGGCCGGAGTACGTGCGCATCACCCAGGGCCGGCCCCGGGGCGGTGGCGACCCAGCGTCTGCCATCCCCTGACTCCCCTCTCCTCGGGTGGTCCCTTCCATTGTTACCGCGGCCCCCCGGAACCCGATCGCAGGGACGCCAAGAGCCCTATCGGTAGTCGTAGAAGCCCTGGCCGGACTTGCGACCGAGCAGCTCGGCGCTCACCATCCGGCGGAGGAGCGGCACGGGGGCGAAGTTGGGGTCGCGAAACTCGGCGTAGAGGGCGTCGAGGATGGCGAGGGAGGTGTCGAGGCCCACGAGGTCGAGGAGGGCGAACGGGCCCATCGGGAACCCGCAGCCGCCCTGCATCGCCGCGTCGATGCCCTCCTTCGTGCCCACGCCCTGTTCCAGCAACCGCACGGCGTTGTTCAGGTAGGGGAAGAGGAGGGCGTTCACGATGAAGCCGGCCTGGTCCTTCACCTCGACGGCGTCCTTGCCACAGGCCTCGGCGAAGGCCAGCGCCTCGGCGATCGTCTCGTCCGAGGCGGTGAGGGGCCGCACGACCTCGACGAGGGACATGGCCGGGGCCGGGTTGAAGAAGTGGATGCCGCACACCCGCTCGGGTCGGCCGGTCTCCATCGCCAGCTCGACGACCGGGAGGGTCGAGGTGTTCGTGGCGAGGATCGTCGACTCGCCACAGACCCGGTCGAGCTCGGTGAAGAGGTGCTTCTTCACGGCCAGGTCCTCGACCACCGACTCGATGACGAGGTCGCAGTCGGCGAGGGCGTGCAGGTCGGTCGTCACGCTCACCCGGCGGAGCACCTCGTCGCGCTCGGCCTCGGTGCGCTTGCCCTTCTCGACCTGCCGGGCCAGCGATTTCTCGAGCTTGGCCACCATGGCGTCGGCCGAGGACTGGCTACGGCTGCGCAGCACCACGTCGTGGCCGGCCGCTGCGGCCACCTCGGCCATGCCCGAGCCCATGATCCCCGCACCCACGATGCCCACCCGCTTGATCGTCATGGCCCAATGTTACCGGGCGGTAAGCAGCTGGTTCGGGGGCCGCCGGGCCGGCATGACACCATGGCGGCCGTGGACGGCGCCCCCGGAACCCTCGCCCTGGTCGGCGGCGGCGAGTGGTCCGAGGGCTGCACGTTCGACGCCGGCCTCCTCGCCGCCTCGGGGGGCGACGAGGTCCTGGTCCTGCCCACAGCGGCGGCCTACGAGCGCCCGGAGCGCTCGGTCGTGGTCGCCGCCGAGTGGTTCGAGCGGCTGGGGGCCCGGGTCGAGGGCCTCATGGTCGTCGGGCGGGCCGACGCCGAGGACGACGGGGCGGCGGCGGTCGTCCGCAAGGCCCGCTTCATCTACCTGGGCTCGGGCTCGCCCCTGCACCTGCGCTCCGTGCTGAAGGGCTCGAAGGTCTGGGCGGCGCTCCAGGCCGCCTGGCGGGAGGGGGCCGTCGTGGCCGGCGCCTCGGCCGGGGCCATGGTGCTGACCGACCCGATGGTCGACCCCCGGGGCGGGGCGCTCACCGTGGGGCTCGGTCTGATCGAGGGGCTGGCCGTCGTCCCCCACTTCGGCGACACCCACGAGGACGCCCACGGCGAGAAGCTCCACCGCTCGGTGGCCCTGGCCCCCGCCGGGCTGCCGGTGGCCGGGATCCCCGACCGCACGGCCCTCATCCGCGAGGCCGACGGGACGTGGCGGAGCGAGGGGGCGGGCTCGGTGGTCGTGTTCGTCGACGGTGCCCGGTCGGCCGACGGTCTGGCCGCCCTCGCCGGCTGAGGGCCTGCGTCGATTCGGCCTGGCGGTCAGTCGGCTTCGGCGATGGTCACCGACTGGATGACGACGTCCTCCTTGGGCTTGCCCGACGGGGTGCCCAGGGCGTCGATCACCGCGATGACCTCGTTGCCCGAGACGACCGCGCCGAAGAGGGAGTACTGCGGCGGCAGCCGGACCCCTTCGGACCCGCTGATGATGAAGAACTGGCTGCCGTTCGTGTCGGGTCCGGCGTTGGCCATGGCCAGCGAGCCGACCTGGTAGCGGCCGGGCGCCGGGAGCTCGTCGGCGAAGCGGTAGCCCGGACCGCCCCGCCCCGTGCCTTCGGGGTCACCGCCCTGGAGGACGAAGTCCGGGATGATGCGGTGGAACACGATCCCGTCGAAGTAGTGGTAGCGGGCGAGGAAGACGAAATTGTTGACGGTCCTCGGCGCGGCGAGGGGGTCGAGGGCGATGACCATCGTGCCCTTCGAGGTGGTCATCGTGGCCGTGTAGCGCTTGTTCGGGTCGATGCACATCGGCGGCTCGGCCTCGAAGCTGCGCCGCTGCGGCGCCGAGCCGTCGGCGGGCGGGCACTCGGGGATCGTCATCGTGTACCTCCGGTCATGAGCTCGAGATCGTGACGTTCAGGATCCGCTGGGTCACGAGGGGTGGGACCCCGCTGGCCTGCGGGTTGGGGTTGCCCTGGGAGTTGATCAGGTCGACCACCGACATGCCCGAGGTGACCTGGCCGAAGAGCGTGTACTGGTTGCTCAGGCTCTCCCCCTCGGGCCCGGCCACGACGAACCACTGGCTGCCCCCGGTGTTGGGACGGAGCTCGTTGGCCATGGCCACCGAGCCGAGCGGGTACTGCTGGCTCGAGTTCGCCGCCTTTGCCGGGTACTCGTCGGGGATCGTGTAGCCGGGTCCGCCCTGGCCGGTCCCCGTCGGGTCGCCCGTCTGGTCCATGAACTGGGGGATGACCCGGTGGAAGATCACGCACTTGTAGAAGTTGTGCTGGGCCAGGAAGACGAAGCTGTTCACCGTCTGGGGCGCCGTCTTGGCGTCGAGGGTGATGACGAAGGTGCCGGCGGTCGTGTCCACGGTGGCCGTGTAGGTCTTCGTCTTGTCGATCGTCATGGCCGGGGCCGAGGTCCAGGTGTAGGTGTTCACCCGGGTCGAGGGACTGGCCGGGCAGCCGTAGGCCACCGCCTTGGCGTTGGCCGCCGTCTGGGCGGCAGCGTCAGCGGCCGGGACGCTGCTCGTCGTGGTGCTCGGCGTGGTCGTCGAGGTGGTGGTGCCCCCCTTGGCCGTCGTGGTCGTGCTCGAGGCCGACGAGTTCCCGTTCGACTTGGTGATGAAGTAGGCCGGCACGGCCACGACGACCGCGACCCCGAGGATGATGAGGCCCCGCCGCAGGTAGGTGCGGCGGCGCTGGGCTCGCCGCTCGGCCTCCCGGCGGGCCTGGGTGCGGGCCTTCTGACGGGCTCGTTTCTCCGTGGGCACGGCCTGACAACCTACCCAATCCGGCCGAGCCTCTGTCTTCGGCTCCCCGGGGCCGCCGTGCCCGGTCAGGGGACGCAGGAGCGGTTGGTACCCTCGTGGCCCATGCCACCGGTGGTCCAGAAGTACGGCGGGACGTCGGTCGGCGACGCCGAGCGGATCCGAGCCGTGGCTGACCACATCGCCCGCACCTGCCGGAGCGGTGAGGACGTCGTCGTCGTGGTGAGCGCCATGGGGCGGACGACCGACGACCTCATCCGGCTGGCCAACGAGGTCAGCTCGTCCCAGCCCTCACGGGAGTACGACATGCTCGTCTCGGCGGGCGAGCGCATCTCGATGGCCCTGCTCACGATGGCCCTGGCCGACCTGGGCATCGAAGCGGTGTCCTTCACGGGGAGCCAGGCCGGCATCATCACCGACACCGACCACACCAGGGCCAAGATCCTCGAGATCCGGCCCGAGCGGCTCCAGGAGGCCCTCGCCGAGGGGCGGGTCCCGGTGGTCGCCGGGTTCCAGGGCGTGTCCACCGACCGCGACATCACGACCCTTGGCCGGGGCGGCTCGGACACGACGGCCGTGGCCCTCGCCGCCGTGCTCGACGCCGAGGTCTGCGAGATCTACACCGACGTGACCGGCGTGTTCAGCGCCGATCCGCGGGTGGTGGAGAACGCCCACAAGCTGCACCGCATCAGCTTCGAGGAGATGCTCGAGATCGCGGCCACCGGCGGCCGGGTGCTCCAGCTCCGGGCCGTGGAGTTCGCCCGCAACCACCACGTGCCGCTGCACGTCCGATCCAGCTTCACCTGGGAGCCCGGGACCTGGGTGGTCGAGGAGGATCAGTCCATGGAACAGGCCATCGTCACCGCCGTCACCCACGACGTCTCGGAGGCCAAGGTCACCGTGACCGGCGTGCCGGACCGTCCTGGCGTGGCCGGCCGGCTGTTCCGGACCCTGGCCGAGCGCTCGGTCAACGTGGACATGATCGTGCAGAACACCTCGCTCCACGGGACGACGGACATCTCCTTCACGGTGCCCAAGGTCGACCGGGCCACCTCGGTCGAGGCCTCCGAGGGCCTGTGCGAGGAGCTCGGCGCGACGGGCGTGACCTACGACGACGACGTGGGTCGGCTCTCGGTCGTGGGTGCCGGCATGAAGTCCCACCCCGGGGTCACGGCCACGATGTTCGAGACCCTGGCGGCCAGCGACATCAACATCTTGATGATCTCCACCTCGACGATCCGGATCTCCTGCCTGGTCCGGACGGCCGACGTCGACGAGGGGGTCCGGGCCCTCCACCGGGCCTTCGAGCTGGACTGAAACCCGCGGCGGGGCCGACCGTCGGTCGGGGACGGTGCCGCCCGTCCCGTAGCATGGGACCGTGAACGTCGGCGTCTTCGGGGCCACCGGCCAGGTCGGGTCGGTCATGCGGGCCGTGCTCGTCGAACGGGGTTTCCCCGTCGACGACATCCGCTTCTTCGCCTCGTCGCGCTCGGCCGGCACCCGCCTCGCCTTCGGGGACGAGAAGATCGAGGTGGAGGACGCGGCCATCGCCGACTTCGCCGGCCTCGACCTCGCCCTCTGCTCCACCGGCGCGGCGTCCTCCCGCGAGCTCTCACCCCGGATCGCCGCCGCCGGCGCTCTGGTGATCGACAACTCCTCCGCCTGGCGCATGGACCCCGACGTCCCCCTCGTCGTGGCCGGGGTGAACGACGAAGCGCTGCGCTCGGTGCCGAAGGGCATCGTGGCCAACCCCAACTGCACGCTCATGGTGGCGGTCCCGGCCCTGAAGCCGCTGCACGACGAGGCCGGTCTCGTCCGGATGTCGGTCGCCACGTACCAGGCGGTGTCGGGGGCCGGGAAGTCCGGCGTGGCCGAGCTGGCGACCCAGCTCGCCGCCACCGTCGACGGCGCGGCCGAGCTGACCTTCGACGGCTCGGCGCTCCCGATCGGCCCCGTCCAGGAGTTCGCCGCCCCGATCGCCCACAACGTCGTGCCCCTCGCCGGCACCCTGCTCGACGACGGGTCAGGGCAGACGAGCGAGGAGCGCAAGTACCGCGACGAGAGCCGCAAGATCCTCGGCCTCCCCGATCTCGCCGTGAGCTGCACGTGCGTGCGGGTCCCCGTCTTCACCGGTCACTCGTCGGCCATCGTGGCCGAGTTCGAGCGGGACCTCTCCCCCGAGCGCGCCGTCGAGGTGCTCGCCGCGACACCGGGCGTCCTGCTCTCGGCGCTGCCGACCCCGCTCGACGTGGCGGGGCGCGACTACTGCGTCGTCGGCCGGGTGCGGCGGGCCGAGGGGTTCGAACGGGGGATCTCGCTCTTCGTGAGTGGCGACAACCTCCGCAAGGGCGCGGCGCTCAACGCCGTGCAGATCGCCGAACTGCTCCTGGCCGCCCGGACCTGACGCCGGATCAGTCGGGACCCGAGGCGCCCGGCTCGGCCCCGCCGCTCACGAGGGCGGCCATCCGGCGGGCCAGGTTCACCGCGTGGTCCCCGAAGCGCTCGTAGAAGCGGGCCACCATGGCGAGCTCGATGGCAACCGGCAGCGGCATCGTGCCGGCCACCACCTCGGCGGTGAGCGTCACGTGCAGCTCGTCCATCTCGTCGTCGAGGTCGTCGACGTAGGTCGCCCCGGCGAGGGACCGCTCGGCGAAGGTGTCGGCGGTGGCGCTCCAGATGGTCGTGGCCACCTCGCCCATCCGCTCGACCAGCCCCCGGCTGCGGGCCGACATCTCGTTGCCGAGGCCCCGGGCGGCCCGACGGGCGATGTGCTCGGCGAGGTCGCCGTTGCGCTCGAGGTCCGGCAGCATGCGCAGCACCGCCACGAGCTCGCGCCGCTCCTCGGAGGACGGGGCCGCGCTTACGAGCAGGTTCTGCGCCAGGTCGGCGATCTCGTGGGTCAGCATGTCCACCATCTCGTCGCGCTGGACGAGCTGCTTGGCCGCCTCCCGGTCGTTGGCCAACAGGGCGTGCGTGGCGCCGGCGATGGCTTCGCCGACGAGGGCGAACACCTGGACGAACAGCCGGTCGAGCTCGGCCAGCGCCGGCGACTCCTCCTGCACCCGCCAGGCCTCTTCCCTCAGCATGGGGTCGAGCGGGAGCTGGGTGGCCTCCTCGTCGTAGCCCGCCGGCGGCAGGTCCTCCACCGGGAGGGGACCGGTCGACGAGAGACGGCGGGCGCCGCCGAGGCGGAAGGGCACGGTCCCACCGTACCGGCTCCTCCCGCCAGCTCGCCGGTGGTCCCCGGCGCTGTCACACCCCCTCGGTACTGTGATCTCGATGGCTCTCACCTGGTGGACCGGAGGGACGCGGGTGCCGCGTCGGCCTGAGGGACGAGGCGCACGGTGGTGATCGGGCTGGTCGGGGGGCTGGCCCTCGGCGCCGCGCTCGGCCTCGTCGTCGGGCTCTTCCTCCGCGGCGAGCGGACGGCCCGGGCCACGGCCCGGGCCGAGTCGGCCGAGGCCCGCCTCGATCAGGCCGTCGCCGACGGGGAACGCCTCCGGGCCGAGCGCGACGAGGCCACCAGCCGGGCGGTCGCCCTCGACCTCGAACGGACCCGCCTGGCCGAGCAGCTGACCGGCGAGGTACGCCTGGCCGAGGAGCGCGCCGCGGCGTGGGAGGCCTCCACCCGCCAGCTGACCGGCGAGTTCTCCCGTCTGTCGTCGGCCGCGCTCGCCGCCAACAACGAGCAGTTCCTGACCCTCGCCGACCGCCGCATCAAGGAGGCCCAAGAGGCGGCGGCGGGTGAGCTCGCCCGGAAGCACCAGGCGATCGAGCAGCTGGTGGGGCCGCTGCGCGAGCAGCTCGGCCGCTACGAGGAGGGCGTGGTCTCGCTCGAGCGGCACCGGGCCGACGCCTACCGCGGCCTCACGGAGCAGGTGCAGGCGCTCGGCCTGTCCCAGGAGCAGCTCCAGCGCGAGACGCGGAACCTGGCCACGGCGTTGCGTTCGCCCTCGGCTCGCGGCCGCTGGGGCGAGCTCCAGCTGCGCAAGGTGGTCGAGATGGCCGGCATGGTCGAGCACTGCGACTTCGACCTGCAGGTGACGGCCGACGGCGACGAGGGCCGACAACGCCCCGACCTCGTGGCCCACCTGCCGGGGGGCAAGCAGGTCGTGGTAGACGCCAAGGTCCCGCTCGAGGCGTTCCAGGCCGCGGTCGACGCCGAGGACGAGGGCGAGCGGCGCAACCATCTCGCGGCCCACGCCCGACAGGTCCGGACCCACGTCGAGGCGCTCGCCAAGAAGGCCTACTGGAAGCAGTTCGACCCGTCACCCGAGTTCGTGGTGGCGTTCATCCCCGGCGACCCGCTGCTCGCGGCCGCCTTCGAGCAGGACCCCGGCCTGCTCGAGTTCGCGGTGGCCAACCACGTCCTCCTGGCCACGCCGGTCACCTTGATCTCCCTCCTCCGGGCGGTCTCCTACGGGTGGCAGCAGGAGGCCATGGCCGACAACGCCCGGGCCGTCCAGGAGCTCGGCCGGCAGCTCTACGACCGGCTCGTGACGTTCGGCGCCCACCTGAACAAGGTGGGCAAGTCGCTCAACATGGCCGTCGGCGCCTACAACGACGCGGTGGGCTCGATGGAGTCGCGAGTGCTCGTCTCGGCCCGGCGGTTCCCCGAGCTCGGGGTGACGGGCGAGAAGGAGCTGGCCGGTCTGGAGCAGGTCCTGGCTCGGACGCGCGACATGCAGGCGCCCGAGCTCCTGCCGGCGGCCAACGGTCTCCCCGTCGTCGTCGAGCACGTCGAGCGCCCGTCCCTCTGGGCCGTGCCGGAGGGCTCGGCCGCGGAGAGCGGCGAGGCGACGGCCTCCGACCAGCTCGCTGAGTAGCCGGGAGGGCGGTCGCCGCGCCGTGAGGGCGCGCCGGAGCGTCCCGTCCTCCCGTTACAGCCGCTCCGTACGATGCTGGTGATGGCGACGGGATGCACGACGCGGGCGGTGGGCTTCGGCCGTCCGGCCGCCACCGCGCTCCGCCGTCTCATCGACGAGGTGCAGGGCGACGACCCGCTCGCCCCGGTGACCGCCCTCGTGCCGAGGAGCGCGGTCGGTCTCGCCACCCGCCGACTGCTCGCCAGCGGGGATCTCGGCGCCGGTCGTCGCGGCCTCGTCAACGTGCGGTTCCTGACGCTCGGACGGCTGGCCGACGAGCTCGGGGGCGCCCGACTGGCGGCGGCCGGACGCCGGCCGGCCAGCGACGCCGTCGTCCGGGCCGGCGTCCGGGCGGCCCTCGCCGAGGCGCCGACGTCCCTCTTCGAGCCGGTCCGGGGGCACGCCGCCACGGCGCGGGCCCTGACGATGGCCTACCGCGACCTCGCCGGTCTGCCCGACGCCGTGCGGCGGCGTCTCGCCGCGGCGAGCCCCCGGGCGGCCGAGGTGGTCGCCCTCGTCGACGACGTCGGCCGTCGGCTCGCCGGGTGGTACGACGAGGCCGACGTCCTCGCCGCCGCGGCGGAGGCCGTGGCCGAGGCGGCCGACGTCGAGCTGGCCCCGCTCGGCCACGTCGTCGTCCACCTCCCACTGCGGCTGTCCCCGCCGGCGCTCGCGCTCGTGGCCGCCCTCGCCCGGCGACGCCCGGTGACCGTGCTCGTCGGCTGCACCGGTTCGTCGTCCGCCGACGAGGCGGTCCGGGTGCTCCTCGAGCGCCTGTCGTCCCTCGGCGCAGTGGCCGCCGGTCCGGCGGACCGGCTCGAAGCGCCGGTCGGCTCGCGGGTGTTGAGCGCGCCCTCGGCGGACGCCGAGGTGCTCTCCGTCGTGCGTTCCCTCATGGCCAAGGCCCGAGACGGCGTCCCGCTCGAGCGCATGGCGGTGGCCTTCGCCGGCCCCGGTCCCTACCCGCGCCTCGTGCGGGAGAGCCTCGAGCAGGCCGCCGTGCCCTACAACGCCGGCGGCATGCGGCCGCTCTCGGCCACCGTGCCCGGCCGGACGATCCTGGGCCTCTTCGAGCTGGCCGAGCGGGGCTGGCGTCGCGACGACGTCGCCGCCTGGCTGGCCGGCGCGCCGATCCTCCACCGGGGCCGCGAGGTCCCGGCCACCGCCTGGGACCTCGTCTCCCGGCGGGCCGGCGTGGTCGGCGGCCGTGACGCCTGGGCCACCCATCTCTCGGCGTTCGTGGCCGGCGTGGGGACCCAGCTGGCCGGGCTCGACGACGGCCAGGCCGAGGAGGTATCCGAAGGCCGCCGGGCCGGGTGGGAGCGCGACGTCCGGGAGGGTGAGGACCTGGCCCATTTCCTCGCCGACCTCGGCGAGCGGCTCGACCGGTCCCCGCGCTCGTGGGCCGAGTGGTCGGCCTGGGGTGAGCGGCTCCTCGCCGACCTCCTCGGCTCGGCGGCCCGCCGGGCCTCGTGGCCCCCCGACGAGCAGGAGGCCTTCACCTCGGTGAGCGAGGCCCTCGGACGGCTCACGCTGCTCGACGGCGTCGAGCCCCGGCCGGAGCCGGCCGCGTTCCGGGCGGCGCTCGGCGCCGAGCTCGAGGCGGTCGCCCCGCAGACGAGTCAGGTCGGCCACGGGGTGCAGGTGGGACACGTGGCCGAGCTGGTCGGGATGGACCTCGACGCGGTCTTCGTCGTCGGCATGGACGAGGGCTCGTTCCCCTTGCGTCGGGCCGACGACCCGCTGCTCCCCGACGACGAGCGGGCGGCCGCCGGGCCCGACGTCCCGCTCCGGTCCACCCGGGCGGCCGAGACCCACCGGGACTTCCTCGCTGCACTGGCCGCCGCGCCCGAGCGGACGCTGTCCTTCGCCCGCTTCGACCAGACCCACGGGCGCGAGCAGCGGCCCTCGCGCTGGCTGCTCGACACCCTCGAGGCCCTGCAGCCCGAGGGATCGGGCCGCCTCTACGGGAAGGACCTCGCCGGTGGCCGGCCGCTCACCGGGCTCACCGAGCTGGCGTCGTACACCGCGACGGTCAGGGCGGACGGCGAGCCGTCGTCGCTCGTCGACCGGGACCTGCGCAGTCTGCTCCGCTGGCGCGACGCGGGCGGCGCCCTCGACCGTCACTACCTCGCCGCCACCGACCCGGTGCTCGGGGCCGGCCTCGTCGCCAACCGCGAGCGGCGGAGCGGTCGGTTCACGAGGTTCGACGGGCGCATCGAGCGGGACGACATCCCCTCGCCGGCCGCCGGCGCGGCGCAGTCGGCCACCGGCCTCGAGTCCTACGCCGCCTGCCCCCGCCGCTACCTGTTCGCCAAGCTGCTGCGGGTCACCGTGCGGGAGCGCCCCGAGGAGGTGCTGCGCATCTCCCCGGCGGACAAGGGACAGCTCGTGCACCGCATCCTCGAGCTGTTCGTGGCCGACGAGATCGCCCGGCCCTTCGCCGCTCGGATCTCGCCCGGCGAGCCGTGGCCCGCCGCGGCCTACGACCGGATGGCCGTCGTGGCCAAGGAGGTGTTCGCCGAGTACGAGCAGGCCGGCCTCGTCGGTCGGCCGCTCCTCTGGGAGCTCGACCGGGCGACGGTCGAGCGGGACCTCTCGGCCTTCCTCGACCATGACGCCCGCTACCGGGCCGAGACCGGCATGGTCCCCGCTGCGGTCGAGCTCCGCTTCGGCCCAGGCGTGGGTGCGCCGGTGACCGTGGCTCTCGATGGGGAGCGCACCCTCTCGTTCCGGGGCTTCGTCGACCGGGTCGACCGGTCGCCCGACGGTTCGGGCGTGACCGTCATCGACTACAAGACCGGCCGGGACTACGGCTTCGACGAGCTGGCCGAGGACCCCGTGGTGCGGGGTCAGAAGCTGCAGTTGCCGGTCTACGGCCTGGCCGCCCGCGGGGCGTTCGCACCGTCGCAGCCGGTGCGGGCGCTCTACTGGTTCGTGAGCGGGCGGGTTGGCTTCCGGCAGGTGCCGGTCGAGCTCTCCGACGCGCACCTGCAGCGGTTCGACGAGGTCGTCACCGTGCTCGTCGACGGTATCGAGGCCGGCCACTTCCCGGCCCGACCGGGGAGCGACGAGCGCGGCGACTTCGCCAACTGCCACTTCTGCGACTTCAAGGGGGCCTGCCCGGCCGACAAGGGCCGGGCCTGGGACCGCCTCGCCGGCGACCCCGCCCTCGCCCGCTACGTCGCGCTGGCGGAGCCGCAGCGGACCGGGGGGCGGCCGTGAGCCTCACCGACGGCGAGGCCCGGCGGGCCGTTCGCGAGCGGCTGGACGAGACCTGGTTCGTCGAAGCGGGCGCCGGGACCGGGAAGACCACCGCCCTCGTCGCCCGCATCTGCGAGCTCGTGCTCTCGGGCCGGGCCCGGCTGGGCGAGGTGGCGGCCATCACGTTCACCGAGGCGGCGGCGGCCGAGCTGCGCGACCGCCTCGCCGACGAGCTCGAGCGTCAGGCGGCGGACGGAGAGGCCGACGACGACCGGGGCGTGCCGGGGAGGACGCGGGCGGAGCGCGGCCAGCGGGCGGCCGAGGCGCTGACCGAGATCGACGGGGCGGCCATCGGCACGCTGCACGCCTTCGCCCGGCGGGTGCTCGCCGAGCACCCCTTCGAAGCGGGCCTCCCGCCGGTGTTCGAGGTGTTCGACGAGGTGCGCTCGAGCGTGGCCTTCGGCGAGCGCTGGGCCGGTTTCGTGGACGCGCTGCTCGACGACACCGACCTCGCGCCCTCGCTCCGCCGGTGCCTCGCCTGCGGGATCGGCCTCGACCACCTCGAGGAGATCGCCCGGCAATTGAACGCGAGCTGGGACCTCGTGGCCGACCACCCGCCGCGCCCGCTGCCACTCGGCCCGGTCGACCCCGGGCCCCTCGAGCGATCGCTCGCCGAGGCGCTCGCCCTCGACGGCTGCTGCACCGAGACGGCGGACAAGCTGCTGACCCACCTGGAGAAGGTGGCGGTGCTCGCGGCGCGAGTGGCCGGGGCGACGAGCGAGTACGAGCTCCTCTCGGCGTTGTCCGACGTGGGACGGCTCGACGCCCGGCTCGGCCGCAAGGATGCCTGGTCGGGGCGGATCGACGAGGTGCGCGGCCACCTCGAGACGGCCGAGCGGGCCCGCAGGGAGCTGCTGCTCGGCGCGGCCCGCGCCGGGCTGGCCAACCTCCTCGCTGCGCTCGGCGGCCTCACGCTGGCCGCGGCCGACGAGCGGCGCCGGGAGGGGCGCCTCGAGTACCACGACCTCCTGGTCCAGGCGCGGGAGCTGCTGCGGTGGCGGCCCGACGTGGCGGCGGCGCTCGGGGCCCGGTACCGCTACCAGTTCATCGACGAGTTCCAGGACACCGACCCCATCCAGGCAGAGCTGGCCGTGCGCATCGCGTCGCCGTCGCCGTCGGCCGGCGACCGGCCGTGGCAGGAGCTCGAGGTGGCGCCCGGGCGCCTCTTCTTCGTCGGCGACGGCCAGCAGTCGATCTACCGTTTCCGTCGGGCCGACGTGCAGCTCTTCGTGGCCATGCGCGACCGCTTCGGCCGGGAGCCCCTCCGCCTGAGCCACAACCACCGGTCCGTCCCCGGCGTCCTCGACTTCGTCAACGCGGTGTTCGGCGAGCTCATCGGTGAGGGCGTCCCCGGCTCACAGCCGGCCTACGACCCGCTCACGCCGACGCGCCCCGCCGGTCCGCCCGAGGGTCCGACGGCGCCGCCGGTCGTGCTCCTCGGCGGCCCGGCCGCGGCGGGGACGCCGCTCGAGACGCTGCGCACGACCGAGGCGGCCGACGTCGCGGCGGCCATCACCCGGGCACGCGGCGAGGGTTGGCCCGTCGGTGACGACCGCCGACCGACCCGGCTGGCCGACGTGGCCGTGCTCGTGCCGTCGCGGACCACGCTGCCGTACCTCCAGGAGGCGCTCGACGCCGCCGGGCTGCCCTACCGGCTCGAGACGAGCTCGCTCGTCTACGCCAGCCGCGAGGTCGTGGACCTCCTGACCGTGCTCCGGGCGGTCGACGACCCGACCGACGAGGTGGCGGTGGTGGCCGCGCTGCGCTCGACGATGTTCGGCTGCGGCGACGACGACCTCTTCGACTTCGTCGAGCGCGGCGGCCGCTGGGACTACCGGGTTCGGCCGCCGTCCGGCGCGGTGCACCATCCCGTGGCCGTGGCCCAGCGGGCTCTCGACGCGCTCCACCGGGAGCGGTGGTGGTGCGAGGTGAGCAGCCTCCTCGAGCGGATCCTCGCCGAGCGGCGCCTCCTCGCCCTCTCGCTCGACGAGCCCCGCCCGCGGGAGGCCTGGCGTCGCCTGCGCTACGTGGTCGACCAGGCCCGCCGGTACGCCGACGCCTTCGGCGGCGACGTGCGGGGCTTCCTCGCCTGGGCCGAGGTCCAGGCGGCCGAGGAGTCGCGGGTCGCCGAGCCGGTCGTACCCGAGGGCGACCACGACGCGGTGCGCATCATGACGGTCCACGCGGCGAAGGGTCTCGAGTTCCCCGTCGTCGTGCTGAGTGGCTTGAACGTCCGACCGAACCCGGCGGGTAACGCCCGGGTCCTCTTCGGCGAGGCCGGCGCCGAGGTGAAGGTGGGCGCCACGGTCGAGACGTCGGGCTGGGAGCGGCTGGCCGCGGCGGAGGAGGAGCTCGAGGGGCACGAGCGCCTGCGCCTCCTTTACGTCGCGGCCACCCGGGCCATGGACCACCTCGTGGTCTCGGTCCACCACGCCGACGGCGAGCGGCGGCCCTCGCTCGCCGCGGCCCTCGCCGAGGCCGCGGCGTCCTGCCCCACCGCGTGGCGGCGGCTCGACGCTCCCACCCTCCCGCCCCCGCCCCCGGCACCGCCGACCCGGGACGGGGGGCCGGTCGAGCCCGACGGGCCCGAGGAGCGGCAGTCGTGGGCCGTCGCCCGGGAGGCCCTGCTCGCTCGGGCGGCCCGGCCGAGGACGCTCGCCGCCACCGCGGTGGTCCGGCTGGCCGAGGAGGAGGCGCCCGGCCAGCTGGCTCTCTTCGAGGCCGGCTCGGTCCCGCCGCCCGTCGAGCCGTCCGACGACCGCCCCGCCTGGCGCCGAGGCCGGGCGGGGACGGCGGTCGGTCGGGCGGTGCACGCCGTCCTCCAGTCGGTCGACCTGGCCACGGGCGAGGGCCTGGCCGAGCTGGCGGCGGCGCAGGCGGCGGCCGAAGGGGTGCCCGGGCGGGTGGCCGAGGTCGAGCAGCTGGCCCAGGCGGCCCTCGACGCCGGACCGGTGCGGGCGGCCGTGGCCGCCGGCCGTTACTTCCGGGAGCTCTACGTCGGCGTCCCGGTGGGGGAGCGGGTGCTCGAGGGCTTCTGCGACCTCGTCGTCGACGGCCCCGACGGCCTCGTCGTCGTCGACTACAAGACCGATCAGGTGGGTGACGAGGAACTGACGGCGGTCCTCGACCGCTACCGGGCCCAGGGGGGGGCCTACGCCCTCGCCCTCGAGGAGGCCCTCGGCCGTCCCGTCGTCCGCTGCACCTTTCTCTTCCTCCGCCCTGGTGGAGCCGAGGAGCGGGACCTGGAGGACCTCCCCGAGGCGAAAGCCCAGGTGAAGGCCTTGCTCACCCGGCGCTGAGCGGTCGGCGCCCGCGGCCTCGGCGGGCCGCCACCTTCATCGACTCCTCACACATCGCCAGGCTCCCTTGCGGCCACGTTCAGGCTATTCCCAGGTTGGTGGGGCATCCTTGTATTGCAAACGTGTTGCACGGTCTCCGGGACCGAGCCGAGACCCGGCCTAGAGTTCGGGCGGCTCGAACCGGGTGGCCGGACCGGCCGCCGGCGGCCAAACGTTCGTACGGCCCGGTCGGATCGAGCGCCGCCGTGAGGCGGGAGAAGGAGGAGTCGGGTGAAGGTACTGGTGCTAGGGGCGGACGGGTACCTGGGCTGGCCGACGGCCCTCCACCTCTCGGCCCGTGGCCACGAGGTGGGCGTCGTCGACAACTTCGTGCGCCGCCAGTACGACTTCGAGATGGGGGTCGACAGCCTCGTCCCCATCGCCCACCTCCAGCGGCGCGTCCGGGTCTGGGAGGAGGTCTCGGGCCTCGCGGTGTACCCGTTCGTGGGCGACCTGACCGACGCCGCCTTCGTCCAGCGGGTCATCGCGGAGTTCCGCCCCGACGGGATCGTCCACTTCGCCGAGCAGCGGTCGGCCCCCTACTCGATGATCGACCGCCAGCACGCCGTCTACACCCAGGTCAACAACGTGGTCGGCACGCTCAACCTGCTCTACGCCATCGCCGAGGTGGACCCCTCGATCCACCTCGTGAAGCTCGGCACGATGGGCGAGTACGGCACGCCCAATATCGACATCGAAGAGGGCTTCATCGAGATCACGCACCGCGGGCGCACCGACGTGCTGCCGTACCCCAAGCAGCCCGGGTCCTTCTACCACCTGTCCAAGGTGCACGACAGCCACAACATCATGTTCGCCTGCCGCATCTGGGGCCTCCGCTCGACCGATCTCAACCAGGGCATCGTCTACGGGCAAGAGACGCCCGAGACCGTGCTCCACCCCGAGCTCGCCACCCGCTTCGACTACGACGGCGTCTTCGGCACCGTCCTCAACCGCTTCTGCGTCCAGGCGGTGGTCGGCCACCCGATCACCGTCTACGGGGCCGGCGGCCAGACCCGGGGGATGCTCGACATCCGCGACACCCTCGCCTGCGTGGAGCTCGCCCTCCTCAACCCGCCGGACACCGGTGAGTACCGGGTGTTCAACCAGTTCACCGAGTCCTACTCGGTGGGCGAGCTGGCCGACCTCGTGGCTTCGGCCTACCCCGGGCGGGTCACGATCGAGCACCTCGACGACCCCCGCGTGGAGAAGGAGCAGCACTACTACCGGGCGGCCCACACGAAGCTGCTGGACCTCGGCCTCGTGCCGCACCTCCTCAACACGGCGATGATCACCTCGCTCCTCTCGGTCGCCGACCGCCACCGGGACCGGGTGGACCGGGACGCCATCGCCCCCACCGTCAACTGGCGGACCACGACGAGCACGCTGCCGACGGCGGCCCGGACCGGGGCCGGCCCGCACGGGGAGCACGCCCCGAGCGACGCCTGAGCAGGACCCGGCGGGGCCCCGGTGGCGGGGTCCGGCAGTAGCTTTCACCCCCAATGCCCGGAAGCGAGCGCCGTCGCCGGCCCGGTCGCGCCCTCGGGCCCTGGATCCTCGGGGGGGTGGCCGTCGTCCTCGTGGTCGGCGCCCTGATCGGGGGGGCCTTCTTCACCGGGCGGGCCTCGGGCCCCTACCGGCGCTCGGTGAACCGGTCCTTCGCCGTCCAGGCGTCGGTCGTGGTGGACGCCTCGAACCGCACGGGTGCGCAGCTCCGCTCGCTCGTGAACGCCATGCCCACGCTCAGCCGGCCCCGCCTCCAGACCGAGCTCGACGACCTCGTGGTGCAGTCGGCCAACGACTCGGCCGAGGCCGCCGCGCTCTCCCCGCCGGCCGCCCCGGCCGGCGTGAGCGGCGACTTCGCCACGGTGATGGCCGACCGGGCGGCGGCCGTCCGCCAGCTCCGCTCGGCGGTCGACGGGCTGCTCGGCATGGCCCCCCTCCCGGTCGCCGGCGCCCCCTCGTCCGCCAGCGCGTCCAGCGGACCCTCGGCCATCCTCCTCTCGACGAGCCAGGTGGGCTCGGAGCTCGCGTCGGCCGGGGCGGAGCTCGCGCAGGCCGACCGGAGCTACGCCGCCCTGCGGCGCCAGCTCTTCGCGGCCGGCGGGTCGGCCCGCCTACCCCGGTCGGTCTGGGTGACCGACCCCACCCTCTGGGCCCCGGGGCCGGTGGCCACACTCGTCGACGAGGTGGCGTCCTCGCGCCGGCTGGCCCCGCACCACCGCGTGGAGCTGGTCGCGGTGCGCCTCGACCCGCCGGCCGTGCCCCCGTTGAACGGGTCGCCCCCGGCGCCGGCCGGGCTCCCGGGGGGCGTGGCCGTCTCGGTCCTGCCGCCGACGGGGAGCCTCACGGTGACCGCGGTCCTGTGGAACGCCGGCAACGTGGCCGAGTCGGGCCTCGTCGTCTCGGCCTCGCTGCAGGAGCTCGGGGCGGCGCCGGGGGCGGCCGGGACGAGCGTCCGCCACACGCTGACCCTGGCCCCGTCCCGGGGGGCGGCCGTCGTCCTGCCCGCCCTGCCCGTCCGCCCCGGCTCGAGCTACGTCCTCACCGTGGCGGTGACCCCGCCGGCCGCCCAGACCGACCTTTCGGGGCTGACCCAGGCCGTGGCGGTGGTGGTCTCGCCCCCCACCCCGCCCACGACCACGACGACGACGACTGCCGGTGTGACCACGACCACCAAGGCGCCGTAGGATCGCCCTTCGGTACGGGGCGGTCGGCGCCGCACGCGGCGGCCGCGCCAGGGACGCCGTGGGCAGGCCACAGCGCAGGAGCGAGAGAGCGCAGCGACCGCACAGAGGAGGGCCCGAGCCCGTGACGGACAGCATCTCCATCACCGACAACCGGACGGGTGAGACGCTCGAGATACCGATCGTGAACGGCGGGGTCTCGGCCGCCGAGTGGTCCAAGATCCTGCCGGGCACCTGGTTCTACGACCCGGCCTTCATGTCCACGGCGGCCTGCGAGAGCGCCATCACCTACCTCGACGGCGAGGCCGGGATCCTGCGCTACCGGGGCTACCCGATCGAGCAGCTGGCGGAGCAGTCCACCTACCTCGAGGTGGCCTACCTGCTCCTTTTCGGCGAGCTGCCGTCGGCGGCGGAGTTCGAGGTCTGGCGGCGGGAGATCACCCTCCACACCTTCATCCACGAGAACGTCCGGAAGCGCTTCTTGGAGGGCTTCCACTACGACGCCCACCCGATGGGCATGCTCGTCTCGGCCGTGGCCGCCCTGTCCACCTTCTACCTCGACGCCAAGGAGATCTTCGATCCCGAGTCCCGCCAGAAGCAGATCATCCGGCTCATCGCCAAGATGCCCACCCTGGCCGCGGCGGCCCACCGTTTCAGCGTCGGGATGCCGTTCGTCTACCCGGACAACTCGCTCGACTTCGCGTCCAACTTCCTCTCGATGATGTGGAAGGTGGCCGAGCCCCGCTTCGAGGCCAACCCGGTGCTGGCCCGGGCCCTCGACGTGCTCTTCATCCTCCACGCCGACCACGAGCAGAACTGCTCGACCACGGCCATGCGGGTGGTGGGCTCCAGCCACGCCGACCCCTACTCGGCCACCGCGGCGGCCTGCGCCGCCCTCTACGGCCCCCGCCACGGCGGGGCCAACGAGGCGGTCATCCGGATGCTGACCGAGATCGGGAGCGTCGACGAGGTCCCGGCCTTCGTGGCCGCGGTGAAGCAGGGCCACGGCCGGCTCCAGGGATTCGGCCACCGGGTCTACAAGAGCTACGACCCGCGGGCCAAGATCATCAAGCGCACGGCCGACGAGGTCTTCGAGGTGACCGGCAAGAACCCGCTCCTCGACATCGCGCTCAAGCTCGAGGAGATCGCCCTCAACGACGAGTACTTCACCTCGCGGCGGCTCTACCCGAACGTCGACTTCTACTCGGGGCTCATCTACCAGGCCATGGGCTTCCCGCTCGAGATGTTCCCCGTGCTCTTCGCCATCGCCCGCACCGTGGGCTGGCTGGCCCACTGGCAGGAGCTCTTGGACCAGGACGCCCGGATCGCCCGGCCCCGCCAGCTCTACATCGGCCCCGAGTCCCGGGACTACGTCCCCATCGGCCAGCGCTGAGCGCCCGGCCCCTCAGCCGGGGCCGTGGATGACCCGGGCCAGGCCCTCCTGGACCATCGAGACGACGAGGCGGCCCGACCGGTCGTAGAGGAAGCCCCGGGCCAGGCCCCGGGCCGAGGCGGCGACCGGCGAGTCGGTGTCGTAGAGCAGCCACTCGTCGGCCCGGAACGGGCGGTGGAACCACATGCAGTGGTCGAGGCTCGCCCCCATGAAGTTGACGTCGTCCCAGCGCACGTCGTGGGGCTGCAGGATCGTGTCGAAGAGCGTCAGGTCCGAGGCGTAGGTCACCACGCAGGCGTGGAGGAGGGGGTCGGCCGGCAGCTCGCCGTCGGCCCGGATCCAGAGCTGCTGGAACGGGGCCGCCTCGACCTCGCTGTGGTGCCAGGGGAGGCCGCCCACGTAGCGCTGGTCGATCGGGTGGGGACGATCGAACCAGTCGCCGAGGAGCTCGCGCATGGGGGCCAGCCGCTCGGGGAGCGTGGGCAGGTCTTCGGGGGCCGGCACGTCGGGCATCGGGAACTGGTGGTCGAGACCCTCCTCGTCGACGTGGAAGGAGCACTCCAGGTTGAAGATGGCCCGGCCGTGCTGGATGGCCACGACCCGCCGGGTCGTGAAGGACTTGCCGTCGCGGATGCGGTCCACCTCGTAGAGGATCGGGACGGCCGGGTCGCCCGGGCGCAGGAAGTAGGAGTGCAGCGAGTGGACCCGCCCGTGGTCCACCGTCCGGCCGGCGGCCATGAGGGCCTGGCCGGCGACCTGGCCCCCGAAGACCCGCTGGCGCTCCTCGTCGGGTTGGGTGCCCCGGAAGATGTTGACCTCGATCGGCTCGAGGTCGAGCAGGTGCACGAGGAAGTCGAGGGAGTCGCTCACCGGCGCCATGTTGACAGTCGCCGGACGCGCCGGGCGAGCCCGGCCCTCGGGCAGTCCGCTACCGTGCGGCCCGGTGCCCCCGCCCGGCGACGACGTCGCGACCACCTTCCCCGAGGGCTTCCTGTGGGGCGTGGCCACCGCGGCCCACCAGATCGAGGGGGGCAACACCAACAACGACTGGTGGGACTGGGAGCACCAGGCGGGCTCAGGCGTGGCCGAACCGAGCGGGGACGCCTGCGACTCCGTGCACCGCTGGCCCGAGGACGTTGACCTCGTGGCCGGGCTCGGCCTCGGCGCCTACCGCTTCTCCCTCGAGTGGAGCCGCATCGAGCCGGCCGAGGGCGAGTTCTCGACCGCCTGGCTCGACCACTACCGGGCCGTCTGCGCGGCGTGCCACGAGCGGGGGCTCCTCCCCGTCGTCACCTTCCACCACTTCACGACGCCGCGTTGGCTGGCCGCCCGGGGCGGCTGGGAGGCGGCGGACGCCCCCGAACGCTTCGCCCGCTTCGTCGAGCGGGCCGGGGCCCACCTGGGCGACCTCGTCGGCATGGCCTGCACCCTGAACGAGCCCAACGTGGTGGCCGTGCTCGGCTACCTCCTCGGTGCCTTCCCGCCCGGGGCCACCGACCTCGGCCGCTACGTGGCCGTGAACGAGGCCATGGTGCGGACCCACCACCTGGCCCGGGCGGCCCTCCGGGCGGGCCCGGGCCGCTTCCCGGTGGGCCTCACCCTCTCGATGGCCGAGATGCAGGCGGCGCCGGGTGGCGAGCCGCTGCGGGACGAGGCGGAACGGCTGATGGAGGACGTCTACCTCGAGGCGACCGGGGAGGACGACTTCGTCGGGGTGCAGTGCTACACCCGCATGCGCTTCGGCCCCGAGGGCCTCCTCGGTCCGGAGGCGGGGCTCCCGGTCACGCAGATGGGCTACGAGTACTGGCCCCACTCGGTCGAGCACACCGTGCGGCGGGCGGCGGCGGTGAGCGGCCGCCCGGTCTACGTGACCGAGAACGGCATCGGCACGGCCGACGACGCCGAGCGCGTGGCCTACGTGCACGAGGCCCTCACCGGGGTGCTCCGCTGCCTCGCCGACGGCCTCGACGTCCGGGGCTACTTCGTCTGGACGCTCCTCGACAACTTCGAGTGGGCCTACGGTTACCAGCCGACCTTCGGCCTCTGCGCCGTCGACCGCACCACCTTCGAGCGCCGGCCCAAGCCGAGCGCCGGCTGGTTCGGCCGGGTGGCCGAGGCCAACGAGCTGCCGGCGGCCCCGTGACCCGGCGTCGGCAGCCGCCGCCGAGGGCGTTCCGCCCGCCTCGGCCCCACCCGGGAGTCCTACTAAGGTGGCCCGGATGGTCGGACACCTCGAGCGCCTCTGGGCGTGGCTCCACACCCACGAGGGCAAGAAGGTCCTCCGCTACACGACGGTGTCGGCCATCTCGACGGCCTGCTCGTTCTTCGTCCTCTTCATCGTCTACGGCGTGCTCCGGCTCTGGACGGAGGTCCCGAGCACCGTCTTCGCCAACGTGGTGGCCACCGTCCCCTCCTACTGGCTCAACCGCCGCTGGGCCTGGGGGAAGTCGGGCCGCTCCCACCTGGTGAGAGAGGTCATCCCGTTCTGGCTGATGGCCGCGGCAGGCATCACCGTCTCCATCTTCGGGGCGGCCTTCGCCCGACACATCTCGACCAAGTACGCCCTCAACCACGCCGAGTCCACCGCGCTGGTGCTGGTGGCCAACCTCTTCTCGTTCGGCATCTTCTGGGTGCTGAAGCTCAAGCTCTTCAACCGTCTCTTCCAGGCGCCGGACCTCCTGGAGGAGATCGACGAGCACATCGACATCGAAGAGCACTCCGAGGGTGCCGCCCTTCGATGAGGCACGGGGACGGCTCGTCCCCGTCGACGACGCCGCCGCGGCCGAGGCGGCGGCCCGCCACCTCCAGCTGACCAAGCCCCCGGGCTCGCTCGGCCGGCTCGAGGAGGCCGGGGTGCGCCTGTCGGCCATCGCCCGACGATGCCCGCCGCCCGTGCCCCGCCCGGCCACCGTCGCCGTGTTCGCCGGCGACCACGGCGTGCTGGCTGAGGGGGTGTCGCCCTGGCCCCAGGAGGTCACCGCGCAGATGGTGGCGAACTTCTGTGCCGGCGGCGCGGCGGTGAACGTGCTCGCCCGACAGGTCGGGGTCGACGTGGTGGTGGTCGACGTCGGCGTGGCGGCCGAGCTCGCCCCGGCGCCGGGCCTCCGCCGGGAGAAGGTGCGCCCCGGCACCGCCAACCTCGTCGCCGGTCCGGCCATGACCCTCGACGAGGCCCGGGCGGCCCTCGACGTCGGGGCGGCGTTGGCCGCCGAGCTGGCCGCGGCCGGCCAGCGGTGCCTCCTCACCGGGGACATGGGCATCGCCAACACGACGGCGTCGGCCGCCCTCGTGGCCGCGCTCACCGGCCGGCCGGCCTCCGAGGTCACCGGGCGGGGGACCGGGATCGACGACGAGACGCTCTCGACCAAGGTGCGGGTGGTCGAGCGGGCGCTCGAGCGCCACGGCCCGGTGGACGACCCGCTCGCCACGCTCGCCTCGCTCGGCGGGCTGGAGATCGCCGGCCTCGCCGGCTACGTCGTGGGCGCGGCGGCGGCCGGTCTCCCCGTCGTGCTCGACGGCCTCATCGCCGACGCCGCGGCCCTGGCCGCGGTGGCCCTCGCCCCCCTGGCCCGGGACTACCTCTTCGCCGGCCACCGCTCGGCCGAGCCGGGGGCGTCGGCCGCGCTGACGCACCTCGGCCTGCAGCCGCTCGTCGACCTCGACCTGCGCCTCGGCGAGGGCACGGGGGCCTGCCTGGCCCTGCCCCTGCTCGAGGCGGCGGCGCGGGTCCTCGGCGAGATGGCGACGTTCGAGTCGGCCGGCGTCAGCGAGGGACCCGGCTGACCCACCTGCGTTTTCAGTCGCGGAAGTTGTTGAACTGGAGCGGGATCCCGAAGTCCTCCTCTTTGCAGGCGGCGATCACCGTCTGGAGGTCGTCCCGCTTCTTCCCGCTCACCCGGACCTGTTCGCCCTGGGTCTGGGAACTCACACCCTTCAACCCGAGGTCCTTGATGAACTTGTTGAGGCGCCGGGCGTGGTCCGACGAGACGCCGGCCCGGATGGCCACGTGCTGGCGGGCCGCCCCCTTACTGGCCTCTTCGACCTTGCCCGGGTCGAGGGCCTTCAGCGAGACCTGGCGGCGGACCAGCTTCTCCTCCAGCACCTGGTAGAGGGCCTTCAGACGGTCCTCGGTCGAGGAGTGGAGCACGAGTTCCTTGTCGGTGAGGTCGATCTTGGAGTCCGTGTTCTTGAAGTCGAACCGGGTGACCGCCTCCCGGTTGGCCTGGTCGACCGCGTTGCGGACCTCTTGCATGTCGACCTCGGAGACGATGTCGAAGGTGGGCATGGGCGCATCTTACGGGGAGGCGTCCGACGGGCGGCGACTGCGGGGGCCACTCGGGTCGCGGGCTACCCTGTTGCCGCCACGGGTCGGTGTCCGAGTGGCCAAAGGAAGCAGACTGTAAATCTGCCGGCTCAGCCTACGGAGGTTCGAATCCTCCCCGGCCCACGTAACGATGTACCTAGTGAGAGCCCTTTTGGGCGTCCTCGCTCCGGAATCCGAACGTCAACTCAGGCGGTTTGACCGCCAACTTGACTGCCAACCGCACCAGGAGTGGCAGCCGTAACCAGGTCGAGAGCCCGGTCCATGGCGTTGGCCGTGTCGCGCATGGCGGCCGGCATGACGTGCGCGTAGGTCTCCATGGTGAGCCGAATGGTCGAGTGTCCGAGGACCTCCATCAGGTATCGGGAGTGGACGCCCTGGGCGAGCAGCAGGGTCGCAGCAGTGTGACGCAAGTCGTAGAGCCGATGGCCGGTCACTCCCGCCTGAGCGCTCAACCCGGCGAACCAGCGAGAGAGGGCGCTTTCGGTCAAGGGCCGGCCGTCGGGTTGTGCGAAGACGAAATCGCCCGCTTGCCAGGCTGGCCCGGCGTGAATGCGCTCCTTGAGCTGGCGCCGGCGATGGTCCATCAGGGCATCGACGGATTGCCTCGGCAGAGCGATGACGCGCCGAGACCGCGGCGTCTTCGGCGGCCCGAGCTTCTCCCCGCCGGCACTCCGGCTGAACGCATTGCGCACCCGGAGCGATGGATACTCGCCGTCGAGATCCAGATCGGCCCAGGTGAGCGCCCGAGCCTCTCCGGGCCGGAGCCCGAGTGCTACGGCGACCTTCACGTACGCCCCGAGCCGGTCCTGACCAGCTACGGCGAGCAGCTGGCCGAGCTCCGCTTCACTGAAGGGCTCCACCTCGTCCCGGTGGACGCTGATCGGTTCGACGAGGCTCGCTACATTCTCGTGTGCGAGGCCCCACCGCTTCGCGACCCCGAGGGCCGCACGTAGGGCGGCATGGATGAGGCGCACGCTGTCGTCGGCGAGCCCCTTCGCACGCGCGTCGTTGACGAGCCGCTGCACGTCCGCTGCCGTCACCTTCGAGAGCCGGATGCTCCCGAGCGCCGGCTTGATGTGGAGCCGGACGGCGGCCTCGCAGTTTCGCCAGTGGCCATGGCTACGGTTCGGCTTGACCACCGTGTCGAGCCACCGATCGAGGAAGTCGCCGACCTGGACACGCTCGTCGAGCACCGGACGCCCGTTGTCGATGGCGGCCTGGACCCGCCGGAGCTTCTCGGCCACCTCGATCCTGGTCCGGCCGTAGAGGAATTTGCGTTTGCGCTTTCCGCTCTCCCACCCAAGGTCGATCGCCGCCTCCCACCGGCCATCAGCCCGCTTCCGGATGCCTCCCTCGCCCCGTCCTCGTCGCGTTGTCACGTCGTCGACCTCCCGTCGGTGTCCAGTCCCTCGGCCAGCACTTCTCGTGCCTCACCCCAGCTCTTTGTGTGGCTTGCACGTTCGAGAATCATCCGAAGCATGTCGAGCTCGTCTCGCAGGCGTGGTTGCCCTTCTGCCACTGGTCCCCGTCGATGCCGCTGGCGATAGGCGGCCTGGCGGTGAGCTGGCGAGCAGTAGGTCGGCACGGGACCGCGGGTAGACGGCACGGACCGCTTCTCCCCGCAGTAGGCGCAGCGGAAGGTGCGGAGTGTTCGCTTCGGGGCCATATACCCATAACAATACACGTCACGTCTAGTGTTACAAGTAACCGTTTACCGTTTACCATTCCCGGCCGTCGAGCGTGTTCGAGCCGGGACCGCCGGCGCTGGCGCCCATCTAGCCTTCTCCCGGTGGACGACAAATCGCGGGAAATGTTCGGCAATCTCTTCGGCCTGATCAAATTCGGTGTCGAATTCGGCGAACCACACGAGCCCGGACCCTTCGTGTTGAGCGGCTTCGCCGACGACGGCGTGCTCATCCGAGGAGAGGCTTTCGTGCTTCTCGAGGGACTGCAGCGCCACCTGGCGTCTTCTGCCCTGGCCTCGGGAGGCCCGAGTCGAGAATTCGTGGGTGATTTGGTGGTCCGGGCATGTCGCGTGGCACGGACTAGCGGTCTCGGCGAGGGACTCTCATGGCTCGAGGAGAAGCTCACCGAAGGCGATACATCGTGGCAGGTGATCGAGCAGGTCTCTGGGTACTTCCCAATGGCCCCAAGGCGGGTGGGGAGAGCGACGCTCCACTCCGCGCTGCCTCCAGAACTTGGAGATATCCTCGGCGACCCACGATTTCTCGAAGTTCAGGTCGACCGTCCAATGCTGATCGCAGACGTGATTGCGCGTGATCGGGAATCGGCTGAGCGGCGAGCGAGGGACGTCTTCGATGAGGCTCGTTCTCTGCTGACAATTGCCTGCAACCCGCAAGCGCCTCACGCTCCTCTCATAGCGATCGGAGGGTCGTCTCGGGCCACCTCATCGTCAGGCCATTCGGAAGACTTCCATCTGAGCGGGAGCGCTCTTGATCATCCAATGGTCCGAGGTCTCGAAGATGCGGCAGCCAAAGACCCTGAGATTCGAACCGACTGGGAGCGCCGATGCCTTGCTGCCTGCCGATGGTTCCGGAAGGCGTTTGTCACGGACTGGCCATCGGAGGCTTTGGCCGCCTCGATGACGGTATTCGAATGCCTGTTTATTGAGGGAAAGGGCGTGCTAGGGAAAGGACAGGCGATTGCCGACAGGATCGCACCGAAATGGCGGTTGCCGGATCTCGGAGAAGAAGCCGCCATGCACAAATGGCTCGTGGACATGTATGGACGCCGAAATGCGGCTGTTCACGAGGGCGCTCATTACCTCGAGGACTTCGAGGTCCAGCGCCTGGTCGTCCTGGTCGAGCATTCGGTCCGATGGGCGGCCTGGCACCTTGACCCAGATCACGAGCACCACCTTCCCGAGAGACCTTGCACATCCTTCGCTGAAGTACACGCTCAGTAATCGAGTTCGTGGGAGCTCGGAGCCCCTTGCGCGAACCCTCAGGCCAGCGAAGGCAGAGGGAGGGTGCGAGTCCGGCGGGGCAAAG
>Ga0310037_10000073_pt1 | contig 91227 bp, 92 predicted proteins | sample Sb_taG_11_FD_200239 | JGI IMG/M metagenome (GOLD analysis project Ga0310037, IMG submission 200239) | Peat soil microbial communities from Weissenstadt, Germany - Sb_50d_3_AS metaG (v2) (version 2) | ecosystem: Environmental > Terrestrial > Soil > Wetlands > Peat | place: Germany: Weissenstadt... | reverse complement strand
CGCCCAGACCCCCGCCGCCCAGACCCCCGCCGCCCAGACCCCCGCCGCCCAGGCCGCCGCCGCCGCGGAACGGGAAACCACCCGTGCCGCTGCCGGTACCGGGAGTCGCCGTCGACGCGAGCACGTGCTCCCCGAGGGTGAGCCCGGTCAGGATCTGGTCATCTGTGCTGCCCTGGACGCCGAGGGTCACCGGCACGGTCTCCTCGGTGCTGTTCGCTCCGACCACCACGACGGTTGATGAGGTGCCCGACGTGGTGACCGCCACCGCCGGCGGGGGTCGTGGTCGTGGCTAGGGGATATTACGGGGTTCTACGGGACCAGCTCCAGGTAGGAGACACCCGGCATCGGCAGGTCGAAGGAGAACTCCAGATGTCCGTCCCGGCCCGCGGCCGCCGGCCCGGGCGGGGCCAGCTCATCCAGCGTGTTCAGCTCGGCAAGCTCCGCCCACTGCTCCTGCGACGGCCAGGCGGCGCCGTCCCGCATCCGCTCCCAGGCCGGCACGATGTTGGAGTGCCCGTCATCGATCCGGTAGTGCCGGACCGTATACGCCGTTCCCGGCGGGACGGACACCCGCAGCCGGACCCGGCGGGCCAGCAGCGGGTCCCCGGCGATCTTGCCCTGGTCCAGGGTGACGTTCCAGGCCAGGATCCCGGTCCGCCCGTCCTCGTGCCGTGCGGCCAGCGCCTCCACCAGCCCGCCGGCCCCGTCACCCGATACGGCGACCGGCAGCCGGGACCGGCCGAGCCGGGCCAGCAGGGCCAGCGCCCAGTACCGGGGCTTGCGCAGGTTCCCCACCGACAGCAGACCGAACCCGCCGTGGAACAGCTCCGGGGGCGCGCCGAGCTCCTCGAAATGGTCGGAGGCCACCCAGTGCGACAGCGCCTCGATCCGGCCCAGCGCCGAGGCCATGCCGCGGAGCAGGAACGCGGCCGCGAACACCGTGTCGCCGACGTGGTGGAAGTGGGTCGGGGTGGTACCCCACTCGGTCCACCAGATCGGCGTCCCGGCCCGCCCGAACGCCCCGAGCACCGGCCGCAGGTCCAGCGGCACGTTCCCGTAGACGTGCGTGGACAGGAAGTCCAGCGGCGCTCCGGAGTCACCCACGTGGCCCAGCAGCTCCCAGACCCAGCCCGCCGCCGCTGAGGACGGCCCGCCGACCCGCAGCCCCGGATCGACCGACTTGACCGCGCGCGCGGAGACGTCGTACAGCCGGAAGTACTCCTCCGGCGTGCCGGACCAGAACACCTCCAGGTTGGGCTCGTTCCATACCTCGAAGGCCCACCGGGATACCACCTCGTCCCGGCCGTACCGCTGGATCAGGTGGGCGGCCAGGTCGCCGGTCAGGGCCGCCCAGCGGTCCCAGTCCCTGGGCGGGGAGATGATCGCCCCGTAGGTGAACACCGTCCGGGTTGGGTCGCGGGCCAGGGCCGCGGGCATGAAGGACAGCTCCACGACCGGCCGCAGGCCGATCTCCGTCAGCTCGTCGTACACCCGGTCGATCCCGGCGAAGTCGTGCACCACGCGACCGGCCGATTCGGTGTACACCCCGAGGTCGTCGTCCAGGATGCCGTGCGCGCGGACGGCCCGCACGCCGAGCTCGTCGTGCGCGATCCGCAGCGCCTCGCGCAGTTCGGGGCCGATCGCCCGGCCTCCGGTCCGGTCGCGGCGCAGCAGGCAGCTCAGGTGCTCCGAGCCGATCATGGGCTGCCACGGCCGCGCCAGCTCACCGGCCCCCGCCTCGCCGACCTCGATCGTGACCGCCGCCGGACCTCCGGCCGCGGGCGCCGCCGCTACCGCGTCCGACAGCGGGCCGGCCGACGCCCCGTCGGCCACCGCCGCCACCGCGTAGTGCCTGACCCGGCCGGGCTCGCCCGACGTGTCGGCGTACGGCCCGGCCGGGACCGCCAGCACGTCCCCGCCGCCGTGATCGAGCGGCTCGTACGGCTCGCCCGCGGCCCGGTAGACCAGGTAGCCGGCCGCGCCGGGCACCGGATCCCAGTCGAGCGTGACATGCCCCCGCCCGGGCACCGCCCGCAGCCCGCCCGGCCGCGCCAGCCCGGGCGCCGCACCCCGGTGTCCCTCCTGGCCGGGTACTCCCCGCCGCCCGATGCGCTGTTCCCAGTCGGCGCGCACGTCATCGGGCAGCATCTGTCTTCTCTCCCTTTTTATTCGGAACGGGCGGTGGTATCAGCGGCTGGGCCTCAGCGACTGGTCCTCAGAGTGACAGTGTGAAGTCTTCATCACGATCAAGTTCACCCTCTTCATCTAGCGTCGGCGGATACGTGGTCGCGCCAGGAATGGCGCGGCTCGAAGCCGAGCACCTCCCGGGCCCGGTCGATCGCCAGCAGCGTGCCGAACTCCCCGACCTCACGCGTCAGCTTCACGCCCGGGAAGACCTCGGCCAGCAGCGCCGCCGACGGGCGGTTCATCACGGTGTCGGCGGCGGCGATGATGAAGGCCGGGTTCCCGGCCACGGCCTCCCCGGGGGCCTCAAGAGCTAGCCGGCAGGACGCCGCCACGTCCCGTTCGTCGATATAACCCCACAGGTTCCATTTCCGCAGCTGCGCATCGGGCCAGAACGAGGGGAACTCCTGGTAGTCGGCCGGTTCCATGATGTTGGAGAACCGCAGCGCGACGAACGGGATGCCCGACCACCGCGTCGGCGCCCCGCAGGGCCTCGAGCGCCTGCCCGTAGTCGGTCAGGTCCGCGCGCAGCATCTCGTAGTCGTGGACCGCGATGTCGGTCGCCGCCACGTCGTAGCCGTGCTCGGCCAGTTCCCGGACCACCGCCCGGCCCGCCAGCCCGCTCGCTCCCGTCACGCAGATCCGCTGTGCCATCACAGTCCTTTCACATCCGTCACGACGTATTCCCCACACTTGCCCGCAAAACGGGTCATCTAGGCCAGGAAAGCACACACGTTTACCCGTATACCAACCTGTTTGGACTCATTGACACAGCTAAACCCATAACGGCAGGCTTGGCCATGCTCGCGGCGCGCGAGGCGTGGCCGGGGCCGTCGGTGCCGGTTCCGGTCTGCTCAGCGTGTCCCTTCTGGCTGGGGGAAACGATGGGAGGCCTCGGCATGGTGCGCAGGCATTGTCTCATGGCGCTGGTGTCCGGCGCGGCCGTCGTCGTGGCCGGCCTGGTGGCCACCGCCCCGGCGCAGGCCCGGACCGCCACCGCCACCGCCCCGGCGCAGGCCCGGACCGCTACCGCTACCGCCCCGGCGCAGGCCCGGACCGCTACCGCCCCGGCGCAGGCGGCCGGCGCGGCGCCCGGTGCCCCGGGGGCCCCGTCATACTTCGACCTGGCCAGGAAGGACTGCGTGGGCACCGCGGCCGGCCGAGGGTCCAAGGTCTGGTACACCGTGGCCGGCGGGGTGCTCTCCGACGTATACGAACCCACCATCGACAACACCGACGTGAGCACCCTGCAGTACGCCGTGACCGATGGGTCCACGTTCACCGACCTGCAGGCCCGCGACATGACCTACACCGTGGCGGCTGGCCGGTCCGGGATGGCCTGCACGGTGACCTCGACCGACGCCAAGCATGGCTTCCGGCTGGTCACCACCTACATCACCGACCCGGCCCGCGACACCGTGCTCATGCGCACCAGGTTCGAAGGCTGGCCCGGCTCGGGCGCCAACCTCAAGAGCCTGCACCTGTACGCGCGGCTCGACGCCCACGTCAACGGCAACGGCGGGGGCGGAAGCCAGAACGCCGGCGCGAACTCCGGCGTCATCGACACCAGCACGAACGAACAAATCCCGGTGATCTTCAGCACCAACACCGCCACCAACGCCGTCAACCGGGACTACGCCGTGCCGACCTACATGGCCCTGGCCGCGAGCCCGGCCGTCCAGACCGCGAGCGTCGGCTACGCGGGCACCGCCAGCGACGGCCTCACCCAGCTCGACACCTCCCACGCCCTGACCGCGTACAACCAGGCGCCGGACGGCCACATCGTGGCGACCGAGGCCGTGACCCCTGGACCAGGCGGCCTGGTGACCCTGGCCCTCGGCTTCGGCCGTACCCAGTCCCAGGCCGTATCGACCGCGGACAACTCGCTGAGCCGCCCATTCGAGCAGGCCGAAAACCAATACCAGCAAGGCTGGGCCGCCTACGACGCCGGCCTCAAACCATCGCCCGCACACATGCCCGGGCTCTCAGGCACCCAGCTAAGCGACCATTACTACCTGTCCGCGAACGTCCTGAAGGCGAGCGAGGACAAGACGTACCCGGGCGCGATCGTCGCGTCCCTGGCCAGCCCTTGGGGCCAGTCGGTGCCGGCCGGAGTGACCGCCAACGGCGAGCCCTCCTACTTCGGCTCCTACCGCGAGGTGTTCGCCCGCGACCTGTACGAGGCGTTCACCGGCCTGCTGGCTGACGGCGACGTCCAAACGGCCCGGGCGGCGACGCTGTTCCTGTTCGACCGCCAGCAGCTCGCGGACGGCTCGATGCCGCGCAACTCCCTGCTCAACGGCGAGGCGGCCCCCGACACCGGCGGCACCCAGCTGGACGAGACCGCCTATCCGATCCTGATGGCGCTGCAGGCCGGGCTGGCCGGCGATAAAACCCTCTACCAGAACCACATCCGCCCGGCCGCGGACTTCCTGGTCGCCAACGGGCCGTCAGACGGGGTGGAGCGCTGGGAGGAGCAGACGGGGTATTCCCCGTCCACGATCGCCGCCGAGATCGCCGGGCTCACCGCGGCCTCAGTGATCGCAAAAACCCACGGCGACACCGTGCGGGCGCAGCTGTACCAGGCCACCGCGGACGACTTCCAGCGCATGATCAAGACCTGGACGGTGACCACCACCGGCCCGGACGGCCCGCGTTACTTCATCCGGGTGTCCAAGACCGGCGACCCGAACGCGGCGATCAGCTACAGCCTCGGCAACGGCGGGCCCACCGTGGACCAGCGCTCGGTCATCGACGGCGGCTTCCAGGAACTGACGCGCCTGGGCGAGCTGCCGATCAGCGACCCCGACGTGCAGGCCTCGCTGGCCGTGCTGGACAAGCAGATCTCGGTCGTCACCCCGAGCGGGACCGGCTACTACCGCTACGGCACCTCCGCGGCCCAGGGCAGCGCCGACGGGTACGGCGACTGCTACCAGCCGAGCCAGACCTCGTGCCCGACCCCCGGGGCCCCGTGGCCGCCCACCGGCACCGGCACCGGGCACCTGTGGCCGAACCTGTCCGGCGAGCGAGCCGAGTCCGACCTCGCCGAGGGCCGCACCGCCACCGCGGAGTCCCTGCTCCAGGCTATGATCAACTTCTCCTCCGGGGTCGGGCTGGTACCCGAGCAGGCCTGGGAGGATCCGGACCTGGCCGCCTCGCCGTACGGCAGCGACCCGGCCACCGCCTCGATCGGATTCACCGACGGCCGGGCGGCCGGGTCGGCGTCGCCGCTGACCTGGGCCCAGGCGCAGGAACTGCGGCTGATCGCGTCCCTGGGCGCCGGGCGCAACGTGGACACCCCGGCTGTCACCACGGCCCGTTATGTCACCGATGGCCCGCCCGCCGCGCTGAAGGTGACGATCACCGAGCCCGCCTCAGGCGCCACCCTGGCCGTCTCCTCCACCACCGTGACCGGGACGACCGCCCCCGGCGCGTCCGTGACCGTCGCGGGCGACGACACCACGACCGGGGCGCCGGCCTCGGTGAGCAGTACCACCGCGGCCGCCGACGGCTCCTTCGAAGCGACCGTCCCGGTCAGCTTCGGCAGCAACGTGATCACGGTGGCCGCCACCGCGGCAGGGGGGCGGAGCACCGGGTACGCCCAGGTGACGGTCAGCAACGAGGGCGGCGGGACCAGCGTGCTGGACGTCACCGACCCGGCCGGTGACGACAACGGGCCCGGCACCTACCAGTACCCCACCAGCTCCGACTTCGTGGCGGGCTCCTTCGACCTGACCCGGTTCCAGGTGCTGAGCGACGGCACGTTCACCTACCTGCGGGTCACCCTGCGCACCCTGGTCCCCACCTTCGGGGCGCTCGACGGGGCGCAGCTGCTGGACGTGTACGTGCACGTGCCGGGGGCCGCGGCCACCTCCACGCAGGCCGCCTTCGCCTCCCGTAACTACACGATCGCGCCGTCCGGGGCCTGGAGCCAGCGGGTCGAGGTACAGGGCTTCGCCGCGCCGGCGTGGGTGAACGCGGGCGGCAGCACGGTGGGAGCCCCCTTCGTGCTGCCCGTCCAGTCCGACCGCACCATCACCGTCGCCCTGCCCGAGGCACAGTTCGGCACGCCGGGGTCCGGCTGGGGCTTCAGCGTCGTGCTGACCGGCCAGGACGGCTTCAGCTCCGACCAGGCGCGCGCCTTCACCGCCACCCCCGGGGCGTTCACGTTCGGGGTGTGCGCGCCGGGCGGGACCGAGCCCATCTGCTCGGTCAACCCGGACAGCGTCCCGAAGGCCATGGACGTCATCACCCCGGCGGGCGTCTCGCAGGCCACCGAGCTCGACCCGACGCTCGGCCCCGTCGTCATCCAGCCGGTGACCGTGCCGTAGGCACCGCCGGGACAACTGATTTTTTACAGAACGGGCCAGAGTGCACGCCGCCCGAACAGGATCATTCATAGCTCCTGGTTATCGCGAAACAGGCGACCGGGCTGGCGTTTCACGCCTGGCATCGCCGCGGCGACGACTCCGTCCGCACCCATGTGCTGTCGTCCTGACCGCCGGCCAGCGTCCCCGGCGGGTCCTAGGCGTCGTGGCGGAGCAGCACCGCGGCGGTGACCGCGATGAGGGCGGCGGCCAGGACGAGGAAGATGCCGGTCTCGATGCCCTGGAACGCCCAGTAGCGCTCGGCGGGCTGGTAGGTCAGGAACCCGTGGAACTGGGTCAGGGCCCGTGCGCAGGACGGCTGGACAGTGAAGGCACCCCTGGCTGACGCCGGGGCGCAGGAAGCCGGGAGGTAGGTCACGGGGACGCCGGCCAGCACGGCCCCGTTCGTGTTCTGGTCGACCGCCAGGCCGTTGGGGCCCACGATGCCCGACGCGAGCCGCCAGTAGGATCCGGGCGGGGTGAAGCCGCTGGTCACCTTGTAGAACACGGTGACCGCGGTCATGTAGTGCGGGCGCAGCCACAGCGCGACCGCCGCGCGCACCGCGATGAACCCGGCCAGCGTGACGGCCATGGCCGGCAGCACCCGGCGCAGCAGCGTGCCGGCCGCGATCCCGAGCGCCACCGCGAACAGCGAATAGGCCACCGGGACCAGGCCCATGATGTCGAACCGGCCGGGGTTGAACGCGTCCAGCTGCTGGGCGTTGTCCGGCCCGGACCACCAGGTCACCAGGGCCGAGATCACGCCGCCCCACACCGCCGCGGCCAGCAGCATCCAGCCGATCTTGACTACCAGCCAGTGCCTGCGGGTGACGCTCTGCATCCAGGCGAACTGGGTGGTGCCGGCCTCCGCCTCGGCGGCCACCAGCGGGGCGCCCCAGAACAGCCCGACCAGCAGCGGCGCGCCCAGGGTCATGATGACCAGGAAGCCCACCGCGTGGCTGCCGAGGAACAGCGTGCTGCTCAGGTTCGCGCAGCTGTGGTTCGCGGTGCAGGCCACGAGCGCGGAGTGGTACTGCGACGCCGTCTGCAGGCCGGTGATCACGATCAGGACGGCGAACGCGGCCAGCAAGGCGGCACCCGCGAGGAACTGAACGCGGTGCTGGCGCCAGACGAGCCAGGTCATTGGTCTTCTCCTACCGTGGTCAGGTGGGCCAGGGCCGGCCGGGCATCCTGTCCCAGGCTCTGTTGGCTCATATAGGCGAGCACGAGCTCTTCCAGGCCGACGTCGCTGGCCTCGAACGCTGGGTCGATGACCGGGACCCCAGAACCGTTCAGCCGGACCAGCAGCGTGGTCTGCCGCGGCGTGCGGGTGACCTGCACGACCCGGTGGCTCCGCTCGATCGCCGTGGTGTCCTTGCGCGGGCCGGTCAGGACCTGGTGCCCGGTCAGAAGGTCATCGATGTCACCGCATAGCTGGACGTGGGACGAGGCCAGCATGATCAGGTGGTCGCAGACCCGCTCCAGGTCGGCGACCAGGTGCGAGGACAGCACCACGGTCAGGCCGCCCACCGCCACCCCGTCGGTCAGGACGCGAAGGAAGTTCCGCCGGGCCAGCGGGTCGAGCGCGGCGACCGGCTCGTCGAGCAGCAGCAGCCGGGGCCGCTTGGCCAGGATCAGGGCCAGCGCGACCTGGGCCCGCTGACCTCCGGACAGCTTGCCGACCGCCCGGTCCAGCGGGATCTTCAGGGAGGTCAGCCGCTCCCGGACCGACTCCGCGTCCCAGCGCGGGTTCAGGTGCGCGCCCGCGCGGATGTGGTCCTCGGCCGACAGCCGCCGGTACAGCGGGATGTCCTGGGCCAGGTAGCCGACGTCGGCCAGGAAGGCCGGGTCCTGGCGCGGGGTGGCGCCGTTGACAGTGACCTGGCCCGCGGTCGGCTGGGACAGGCCGGCGAGCAGCCGCAGCAGCGTGGTCTTGCCCGCGCCGTTCGGCCCGATCAGCGCGCAGATCCGGCCCTCGGGGACGGTGATGGTGCAGTCCGTCAGGGCGGTGACCTTGCCGTAACGCTTGGTCAGCGCGGCGGTCGCTAGGGCGGGAGTCATGCGGTCTCCTCATCGGCGGCCGCCCGCAGCGTGCCGCGCAGCAGCTCTTCCATTGATTCGTTGTCGAGCCCGGCCTCGCGCGCCTCCCGTACCCAGCGGGCCAGGCTGCGGCCCAGCCGCGAGTGGGTGCCCGGCGGCGGGCCGGGCGGGCGGCGGCGCACGAACGTGCCGTGCCCGGCGCGCGCCTCGATCAGGCCCTCGCGCTCCAGGTCGCGATAGGCCTTCAGCACGGTGTTCGGATTGATTGCCGTCGCCGAGACGACCTCCCGCACGGTGGGCAGCTGGTCGCCCACGTCGAGCACGCCCATCCGCAGCGCCTGCCTGACCTGCTGGACGATCTGCAGGTACGGCGGCACCACCGAGCGCCCGTCGACCCGGAAGCTGATCATGAGCGACTCCCTCTAAAGTACTAGTTGCCTAAGACATTAGATGGCTATAGCCCGCCTGTCAACGCGGGGTGGCACGCTCGCCGGCCCGGTGCCCCGGCCGCGGGTGGGACCGTAACGGTCTCGTATCGCTGTCCTCGTAGGCTGGCGTGCGCGTCGCGAGATTCGGAGAGTGATATGCCGCACCAGCAGCCGGGCCGCCGATCCCGGCTGGCCTGGGCGCTCCTCGGCCTCACCGTCGCGCTGCTGGCGGCGGCCCTGGTGATCGGATTTACCGGCGGTGAGGCCTGGAACCAGAAATTTGCCACCATGCCGGTCGCGCTCGCGTTCGCTGTGATCGGCGCGCTGGTCGCCGCGCGGACCGGGAACCGTCTCGGCTGGCTGTTCCTGGCTGCGGGCCCGGTGACCGCCGCCAGCCTGGTGGCATACGCCTATGCGGCCCGGGCCGCGACCGCCCGGCTACCTGGAGCGGCGTGGGCGGCCTGGACCTTCACCGTGGTCCTGGGGATAACGGGGACGCTGTTCTTCCTGGTTCCGCTGCTGTTCCCGGACGGACGGCCGCCATCGCGGCGATGGTGGCCGGTGGCCTGGATCGCGATCATCGACGGGCTGGTTCAGATAGCGACCGTGGCCCTGTCCGACGCGAACTTCTCTAACAACTTCCCCAAGCTGGGGGATCCAGTGAGGGTCGTCGCGCCGCTCGGGACGGCCTACAACCAGGCCGAGGCCGTCGGGCTCCTCGTGCTGCTGGCCGGCGTGATCTCGATGATCGTCCGTTTCCGGCGTTCGGGCACCGAGCAGCGGCTCCAGCTCAAGTGGTTCCTGTATGCCTCGGCCATCGCCGCCGTGGTCGTATTTGTCGCCGCCCAGTTCACCAACGATCCGCTGCTCGAATGGGAGATCGTGTTCCCGCTGATCCCGGCGGCGGTGGGCATCGCGATCCTGAAGTACCGGCTGTATGACATCGACCGGCTGATCAGCCGCACCCTGGGCTACGCGATCGTGACCGGGCTGCTGGTCGGCCTGTACGCGGGCCTGGTCCTGCTGGCCACCCAGGGGCTGTCGATCACGTCGCCGGTGGCGGTCGCCGCCTCCACCCTGGCCGCGGCGGCGCTGTTCAGCCCGCTGCGCCGGCGCGTGCAGCGGATGGTGGACCGCCGGTTCAACCGGGTCCGCTGCGACGCCGACCAGACCGTCGCTGCCTTCGCCGCCCGGCTCCGGGGCGCGGTCGACCTGGACACGGTCCGGTCCGACCTGCTGACCGTGGTGAACACCGCCGTCGAGCCCGCCCACATCTCGGTCTGGTCCGGCCCATGTTCCCCGGCGGCCGGACCGTCAGGTGGCGCGGACCAGTTCCGCGTGGCGTAGCTCGATCCGGCCCGGGCCGGCCAGGAAGATGCCGAACGCCAGGATGTCGCAGTCGCCGGGAACCCGCGCCGTGACCTCGCGGCTGACCCAGTCGCGGTCGTCGCCGATGGTGACGATGGTGTTGTCGGGGTCGGCCAGGGCGGCACTCTCGGTGAGAGGTCCCCTGATATCTCGTCGCGGATCGGTGTTGACCCGTAGGAGCAGCCCGGCGCGGCGCGGCGCGTCCGTGACGCGGAACTCACCGCGGAAGACGACCGTGGCGCCGCGGTAGTCGTCCGCGAAGATCGTCTGCACCAGGGCAGCCGACCCGGCCGGCCGGCCAGCCGCCGACGACAGGACCGCTGACGGGCCGTCGGCGACGGCCGAGTAGTCCGGCGGCCGGGTGCCGTCGCTGTCGCGCAGGAAGCTGCCGTCGAGTTCCCACCGGTCCAGACCGTCGGCGAACCGCAGGTTGCGTGGCTCGTAACGCGGCCGCTTGGCGGCAGGCGAGCCGGCCTCCCGGCCAGCCGCCCGCCGGTCGGCCGGGCGACCGGCGGGACCCGGTCGAGGAACGGGCTGAGCAGGTCATCGCCCGGGGACCGGCACGGCGCGCCGGTCCAGCACCGCACCGGGGCGCCCGCCACGGCCGCCATGGCCAGGCCGAGACCGAACGGGACCGTCACGCGCCGGGCTCCCGCCGGGCAGGCCAGCTCGATCCGCGCCGTGAAGGCTTCCGGGTCCAACCCGTCGGCCTCGGGCTCGGGGGCGTCGATGTCCACGCCGGTCACGCTGGCGCCGGCCGCGCGCAGCAGCCGGCCGGTGAGCTCCTCCGGAGCCCCCGCCGGGGTGATGTCGTCAGTCTCCCCGCCCGTCAGCTTCGCCAGCGAATCACCGCCCGGATGACCCCGGAACCAGACCGGCATCGCCCGGTGGCCCGCGTCGTCGGCCAGCACGACCAGGTAGCCATTGGTAATGAAGACGCCCTTCCCGAGGTTTCCCGGCCGGGGGTCGGCGTGCGCGATACGGACGGCGGTCATCAGGATGGCGGCGTGGAGACCCTGGCCTTCAGGCCGGGGAGGAAACGCTGCTTCACCTCCCCGGAAATGTCAGTGGTAGTCGATAGTGTGTTCGCATGTCCCGGTACCGGCTGCTCCCTACTCCCACCCAGCAGGCGGTGCTGCAGCAGCACTGCGGCCACGCCCGGTACGTATGGAACCTGGCCGTCGAGCAGCACGCGCACTGGCGCCCGGGCCGCCCGAGCGCGCCCGGCTACCTGGAGCAGTGCCGGCAGCTCACCCAGGCGCGGGCGGCGCATCCGTGGCTGGCCGCAGGCTCCCAGATGGTGCAGCAGCAGGCACTGCGGGACTTCACTCAGGCGATGGCCGCCTTCTTCGACCCGCGCAACCCGGCCGGGCGGCCGTCCTGGCGCAAGGCCGGGCGGGACGAGGGATTCCGGATCGTGGGGCGACGCGGTCGGCAATGGGACGTGCGCCGAGTGTCCCGTAAGGTGGGCCAGGTCTGGGTCCCGAAGGCCGGCTGGGTGCGATTCCGTTGGTCCCGGACGGTGCCGGGCGTGAAGTCCTACCGGGTGAGGATGGACCGCGCCGGGCGCTGGCACATCGCCTTCGCCGTGATCCCCGAGCCGATTCCCGCGCCGGGTAACGGCCAGGCCGTGGGCATCGACCGGGGCGTGGCTGTCAGCGCGGCGCTGTCGACTGGGGAACTGCTGCACGCTCCCGGCCTGACCGGGCCGGAGCGCCGGCGCATGCTGCGCTTGCAGCGCAAGCTGGCCAGGGCCGGGCGCGGGTCGAACCGCCGTGGCCGGGTCAAGCACGCAATCGCCCGGCTGAAGGTCCGCGAGACGGACAGGCGCAAGGACTGGGCGGAGAAGGCCAGCACGGACATTGCCCGCCGGTTCGACCTGATCCGCGTCGAGGACCTGAAGATCGACAACATGACCCGGTCGGCCAGAGGGACGGCCGGGAATCCGGGCCGGAACGTCCGCGCCAAGGCTGGGCTGAACCGGGAGATCCTGCGGTCGGGCTGGGGGCTGCTGGTGCGCCGGCTGGCGGACAAGGCGCCCGCCCGGGTGGAGAGGATCAGTCCTGCGTACACCAGCCAGCGCTGCTCGGCGTGCGGGCAGGTGGATGCGATCTCGCGTGAGAGCCAAGCGCGGTTCGCATGCACTGCCTGCGGATACGCCGGCAACGCTGATGTGAACGCGGCCAGGAACATCGCGGCGGGGCACGCCGTGACTGCGCGGGGAGGCTTCCGGGATGCCGGGCCGGCGAACCGCGAACCTCAACTACTCCTCCAATCGGCGTAGTAGCTGGAATCCCCCGCCTTCAGGCGGGGGAGGATGTCAAGAGGCTATCTGCACGTCGATCTTCGGCCCGTAGAACGCGGCTTCGCCCTCCTCGGCTTCGTACGGCACCCCGGCGCCCCGGAGGACCTGCTCCAGGAGGCCGGCGGCCCGGTCCCACATGTCGCGGCCGCCCACGTACTTGCCGTCCTGGCTGGGCAGGGACAGCCGGTACCTGGCCGGCTCGATGCCGAGCGCCCGGTAGGCCCGCTTGATCAGCCCGAGCGCGGCGGCCGCTTCGGCGGCCACCTGGTCCGGGGCGCAGAAGATGTGCGCGTCGTTCAGCTGGATGGCGCGCACCCTGGTCAGGCCGCCGAGGACGCCCGACAATTCGGCCCGGTACATGCCGCCCAGCTCGGCCATCCGCAGCGGCAGGTCACGGTAACTGCGGGCCCGGGACCGGTAGATCAGCGCGTGATGAGGGCACAGGCTGGGCCGCAGCACCGCCTGCTCGCCGCCGATGTCCATCGGCGGGTACATGCCGTCACGGTAATGCGACCAGTGCCCCGAGATCTCGTACAGCTCGCGCTTGCCGAGCACGGGAGAGTAGACGTGCTGGTAGCCGGCCCGCCGCTCCACCTCCCTGATGTACTCCTCCAGCGCGTGCCGGATCGCGGCACCGGCAGGCAGCCAGTACGGCAGCCCGGCACCGATCAGCGGGTCGGTGTCGAATAGCCCGAGTTCACGGCCTAGCTTGCGATGGTCGTGCATGGTCAGCTCCTCGCGATAGGGCGGGGCGAGTGACCAGGAATGCGAAAGCCCCGGAGCGCTCGCCCCGGGGCTTCAGGCAAAGAATCAGGTGTCAGCGCGCCGGGACCGACTCCGGCGTCGTCGTCATGACCGCGCGCATCATGAATCGAGGATAACACCCGCCGGTGGGAGAACGTTGACCAGGTTCCCGGCCGGATCAGCGCACGCGCTCTGCGGTAGGCGTTGTAGGCTCAGCCGTCCCCGGAGAGATATCCGCTCCGCCGGTAGATCCCGGAAGGAGACAGCGGCGATGCACGGTCGTGGGTCAGGGGTGTGCGCCACTGCGGCAGTTCTGATGGTCGGCCTGGCCGGTTGCGGTGCGGGAGCCGCTTCCAGTGGCGGGACGGCGAGCCCGGGCGCATCCGCATCGGTGGCCGCCACGACCGGCGGTGCCGCCGGGGTTGCTCCCGGCCATGCCACCCCGCAGGACGCCGCGGACGGGTTGATTCAGGCTGAACTGGCCGGGAACCTGCAGCTGGCCTGCTCCTACTTCGTGCCCGCCCAGCAAGCTACCTGCCGCGGGCTGCATATGTCGCTGCCCAAGGGACATGTCTCTGTGGCGGGCACTGTCGCGTCGGGTGACCTTGCCCTGGTGGAAATCACCGGACACGTCTGCACTTCCGGAAGCGGATGCCAGATCAACACCGATGCCTCCCTCGGCCTGCCCCACGGATCGGAGACGTTCAAGCAGGCCTATGACAAGGCGTTCAACAGCGGAGAGTTCTCGCCCGTGCCTTGTATGAAGGTCAACGGACAGTGGTACGTGAACGATGGGACCGGGTGAGGCCGAGTCGGCGGTCCGTGGTGCCCGGACTAGCCTGGGACTCCGCGCCGGCGACCGAGGGAAGCCATGTCCTACCTGCTGCTGATCTGCATAGCCGAGAACGTCCAGCTCACCCCCGAGGAGAGCGACGCGATGGGCCCCGCGACCGAGTCCTGGGTGGCCGAGATGGACGGCCGCGGCGTCCGCCGGGAGGGCGCACCGCTCCGGCCGGTCCGCGAGGCCGTCACCGTCCGGGTCCGCGACGGCGAGCTGCTGGTCAGCGACGGTCCGTTCGCCGAGACCAAAGAGCAGATCGCCGGGTACGACGTGATCGAGGCCCCCGGCCTGGGCGAGGCGATCGAGGTGGCGGCCAGGCATCCGGTCGCCCGGTTCGGCGGGGTTGAGGTCCGGCCGTTCGACCGCGTCGGCTGGTGGCGGGCCCCGGATCGCGGCGGGCCGGGCGGCGACCCCGAGTACCTGATGATCCACTGCGTGGACCAGACCGCCGAGCTGAGCCTGGCCGACGACTGTGACGTGCCGGGCTCCGTGGCCGCGCGGGAGCAGCAGGCCTGGGACGCCGAGACGGATGCCAGCGGCGTGAAGCTGGCTGGCGGCCGGCTCCGGCCGCCCGGCACGGCCCGGACGGTCCGCGTGCGGGATGGGGAGGTACTGGTCACCGACGGGCCATTCGCCGAGACCAAGGAACAGGTGGCCGGCCTCAACGTGCTCGCCTGCCGCAGCCTGGCCGAGGCGGTCGAGATCGCGTCCCGGCACCCGACCGCCCGGACCGGGACCTTCGAGGTACGGCCGTTCGCCCAGGGATAGTTTCCGTCCCCGGGGGAAGACGGCCCTGCTTCATCACCGCGCCCATTACCGTGGGAAACATGAACCGTGCGTTGCTCGTCGTGGACATGCAGAACGGCTTCTGCCGCCCGGAAGGGTCGTTCACCCGGATCGGCATGGGGCTGGAGGGCGCGGAGGAAGCCGTCCGCCACGCCGCGATCGCCGTCGAACAGGCCCGCCGCGGCGGGATCCCCGTGGTGTTCACCCGGCACCTGTACCGGCCCGGCCGCGCCGACGAGGGCCGGGCCCTGAAGCAGAACAGCCCCGCCCTGGCGGGCCTCGACGGCCTGCAGGCCGGCACCTGGGACGCCGAGGTGGTGGCCGAACTCGGCTGCGGGCCCCGGGATCTCATCGTGGACAAGGTGCGCTTCGACGCCTTCCAGTGGACCTCGCTCGAACCGCTGCTGCGCGGTCTCGGCGCGGACGAACTGGCCGTCTGCGGAGTGGTCACGAACATCTGCGTGGAGACCACGATCCGCTCGGCGTTCATGCGCGATTTCAGCGTGATCATGCTGGCCGACTGCTGCGCGGCCGCCACCCGCCGCCTGCACGAACTGTCCGTCGAGGTGCTGTCCGCCTACCGCCTCGCCCAGATTGAAAGCATCACCGGCGGCTTCGACGTAAGTGAGAGCGCCGCCCCGATCCCCGCCTGAGAACAACCAGGGCCACCACCCGCCACCCGAGCAGGAACAACCCGAGGAACGCGAGTGCCACCAGCACGAACGCCACCGCCGTGCCCTGCCCCGCCGCCACCCGCAGCACCATGCCGAGCCCGGCCGCCCCGAGCCACGCCCCCACTCCGGACGGCGCCAGCGCGGAGGGCCGCCGCCAGGCGCGCGTGCCCAGCCATCCGAGGACCAGCCCGGCCAGGAACGGCCACGCCGTTGACGCGATCCCGCCCAGGCTCTCGCCGCCCGCAACGTCATGCCGGGCGCGGCCGATGATCACGAACGCCAGCACGCAGCACAGGTCGAGCACCGCCGCCAGCCGCACCGTACGCACGAGCCCCAGCGTAAACGGCCCAGCGTAACGGGCGCAGCGTAACGGGCACGGCGTAACGGGCACGGCGTAACGGGCACGGCGTAACGGCTCGATGAGAACCTTGAGCCCGCTGCGGCGCGCCGCCTCCCCGAACGCCCCGGCCGCCGAGTCCAGCCCCGCCCGCTTGCTCACCAGCGAGCCGAGGTCCACCGCGCCGCGCGCGGCCAGGCTGATCGCCCGCGGGTACACGTGGTTCATCCGCCGCACCATCGCGATCGTCAGCCCTTTGCGCCGCGCCACCGAGGCCTGGAGCGTGATCGTGTCGTCGGGGGGAATGCCGGCCAGCACCACCCGCCCGCCGGGCCGCGCCGACTCCACCGCCAGCCGGACCCCCTCCCCGGTGCCTGCCGCCTCGAACGTGACGTCCACCCCAAAGCCGGTGAGCTCGCGCAGGTCCGCGCCAGGCTCGGCCACCACGTCCGCGCCGTAGCGCGACGCCGCCCCACGCCTATGCGCCAGCGGCTCGATGGCCAGCACCGAACTCGCGCCCGCCGCCTTCAGCACCGTGATCAGCAGCAGCCCGATCGGCCCGCACCCCACCACGGACGCGGTGCCGCCGAACCGAAGGTGCCCGAGGTCCACGCTGTGCAGCGCCACCCCGAGCGGTTCGAGCAGCGCCCCGTCGGCATCCGAGACACCGTCCGGCAACGGGTAAAGCAGTTCCGTCGGCCAGGTCATGAACTCGCGCATCATGCCGTCGGTTTCGCCGTGCCCGGCGAACCGGATCCGGTAGCACAGGTTCGCGTAGCCGTCGCGGCACGCCCGGCAGGTCCCGCAGGCGATGGCCGGATCGATGGCGACCCGCTCGCCCCGCCGCGGCCCCTCGGCGATCACTCCCGCCCCCTCGTGCCCGAGCACCAGCGGGTGCGCGAGGGTGGCGTCGCCGATCGCGCCCTCGTCCCACCAGTGCAGGTCAGAGCCGCAGATCCCGACCGCGGTGACCCGCACCAGGCTCATCCCCTCGCCCGCCCCGGGTACCGGCTCCTCGCCCACTCGCAGGTCGCCGGCCGCGTGGAGTCTCGCCGCTCGCACCGTATCTCCTCACCGTCGGCCCCTGTTCTTTTTTATACGGAACGGAGCGTGGTGCGTGCCCCGGAAACCAGTGATCCCCGCCGCAGGGAGACGGGGATCACTGGTCCGGGGTCTTGCTGGCCCGGGCGCAGAACCTAGGCGGTCGGGCCGCTCGCCAGGGTCACGTTGGCGGTCTGCGACTGGCCGGACTGGTCCACCCAGGTGATCGAGACCGACTGACCGGGGTGGTACTGGACCAGCGCGTGCGCGACGTCCTCGGCCGAGGAGACACTCTGGCCGCCGATCGCGGTGACCGTGTCGCCTGCGGTCAGGCCGGCGTTGGCGGCGGGGGAGCCGGACACGGTGCCGGCCACGGGCACGCCGGTGGTGCTGCTGCCCTGGCTGCCCTGGCCGCCCTGGCCGCCCTGGCTGCCCTGGCCGCCGAACCCGCCGAACCCGCCGAACCCACCGGACCCACCGGACCCGCCGAAGTCGCCGGACCCATTCGAGCTGCTCGAGGAGCCGATCTCCAGGCCGAGGAAGGCGGTGGCGCCGATGTGGACGTCAGAGGTGGTGGTGCCCGACTCGATCTGCTGGGCGATGGACACCGCCTCGTTGATCGGGATCGCGTACGCCTGGGTGGCCGTCGAGGACTGGCCCTGGGTCTGGCTGCTGGAGCCCGCGGCGGTGTCCATCCCGATCACCTGGCCGTAGGAGTTGACCAGCGAACCGCCCGAGTCACCGGGCTGGATGGGCGCGTTGGTCTCGATCAGCCCGGTCAGCTGCTCGCTCGCGCTGGACAGCTCGTCCGACGCGGTGATCGACTGGTTGAGGGCAGTGACCGCCCCGGTCGCGACCGATGGGGTTCCGCCCTTCCCCTCGGCGTTGCCCAGGGCGGTCACACTGTCGCCGACCTGCACGGTGGAGGAGTTGCCCAGGCTGGCGGTGGTCAGGCCGGACGCGCCCTGGAGTTGCAGCACCGCCACGTCGTGGCTGGCGTCGTAACCCACCACCGTGGCGGTATAGGTCTTGCCGTTGCCGATGTCGGTGACCTTGATGGAGGTGGCGCCGTTGACGACGTGGTTGTTGGTGAGTACCTCGCCGGTGGCCGACAGCACGATGCCGGTGCCCATCGAGGTCGCCCCCTGGTAGCTGTCGGTGGACACCACGTCGACCAGCGCCGGGTCCACCCGCGAGGCGATCTGGCTGGAGGACAGCGCGGTCTTGGACGTGGCCGTGACGATGCCCGCCGCGGTGTGGTTCATGCTGCCGACCAATCCGCCCAACGCGGCCCCGGCGGCCAGCGCCACCGCGCCGGTCGCGATCAGCCCGCGCTTGTGGCTCCGCCGCGGCGGCATCGGCGGTTCGCCGCCGTGGCCAGGACCGCCAGCGTAACCGGCTGTCGGGTACCCCTGCGGGCTCGGGTAAACGTAGGGGTGACCCTGTCCGTGTCCCGCAGCGGAGCCTGGCCCGCTCTGGGCCTCGTGGGCCTGCTCGTTGTTGTCTGGGTCGAACGTCTGGCTCATGGGTCTCGCCCTCTAATTCACGCGCCGCGGCTTGGGCGGCTTCGTCCTTTCGTTACGTTCTGATAATCGGCCGCGGACCTTGAGGCCAGCTAAGGACGTACCTCTGCAATGCTGCAAGTTTCCTGAAGGCCGTCTGAACGCGTTCAGGTTGAAGAGGTCTCGGAGACCGGGACCAGGTCCCGGTCGGGGACGTCCTCCCGTCCGGCGATGTCGTCGCCGGCGGTCAGCCATTCGCGGATGGCCAGGGCCAGCAGCGCCGGGACCAGGTCCCGGGACCGCCGCGCCAGCCACGCGGTGCCCTTGGTGGCCATCCACATGACCTCCGCCACACGCGAGGGCGGCGGAGTGGACGGCTCCGGGTCGGGACCGGGACCGACCGGGTAGCCCGCCGCGGCCAGCAGGGCGTGGAACTGGCAGGCGATGAGGCGGTGCCCGCGCTCGTTCGGGTGCAGCCGGTCCACGCTCCAGTAGCGCCGCTCGTAGATGGCCGGGTCACGAGCCGCGTCCAGGTGCAGCGTGCCGTAGTGGGCCGCCACCTCGTCCACCGCCTCGTTAACCGCCCGCATCCGCCGGGCCAGCGGCTTGGCCAGCGACTTCGGCAGGCCGAACATCCGCCCCGGGTCCGGCAGCCGCATGGTGAGCACCTGGGCGCCCGCCGCGCGCAGGCCCGCCACCGTGCGCGCCACGGCCGCGCCCGTGCGCTGCGGGTCGAAGTTACCGCGCAGGGTGTCGTTGATGCCGACGACCACGCTGGCCACGTCCGGCTTCAGCACCGTGGCGGCCGGCAGCTGGAGGCGCTCCACGTCGGCCGCCAGTGCGCCCAGCGTGGCCAGATTGTGCATGACGGGCTGGTGCAGGCTGGCGGCCAGCAGGGCGGCCCAGCCGCGCCAGCCGCCGCCCCCGGGCGATTCGGGGTCCGGGTCGCCCATGCCCACCGTAATCGAGTCGCCGAGCGCCACGAAGGTCGTCATGCGGGCCTGCGCTCCACGGTGACCGCGGCTCTCGCGGCGGCCCCGCCCAGGGCCTCGTGGATCGCCAGGAAGGCCTGCACGGCCGCGGGCCAGCCGAAGCGTTCCGCGCGGGCCCGGGCGGCGGCCCGGCGAGCCGGCTCCGGCCAGGACAGCACGGTCATCACCCCGGCGGACAGGTCCTCGCCGGCCACGCTGGCCCCGGCCTCGCCCACCACCTCGGGCAGGGCGGACTCCGCGCTGACCACCACCGGCGTCCCGCAGGCGAGTGCCTCGAGCGCGGCCAGCCCGAAGGTCTCCGCCGGACCCGGCGCTAGGGCCACATCGGCGCTGGCCAGCAGCGCGGCCAGGTCGGTGCGGTCGGGCAGGAAGCCGGCGAACGTGACGGGCAGGCGGTCCCGCGCCGCGCGACGCTCCAGGCGGCGGCGCAGCGGGCCGTCGCCGGCCACCACGAGCCGGGCGGCCACGCCCTTCGCCCGCAGCGCGGCGAGCGTATTCAGCGAACGCTGCGGCTTCTTTTCCGGCGACAGGCGCCCGCAGTGCACGAGCAGCGTCTCGCCCAGCGCGGCGTAGCCGTCCCGGACCGGCCTGCGCCGCTCGCGCTGGGGCCAGGCGAAAGTGGTCAAGTCGACGCCGAGCGGGGCACGCACGAGGTTGCCGGCGCCGATCCGCTCGAACTCGCCGGCCGCCCAGGCGGTCGTGCAGATCACCCGCTGGTACGCACGGACCGTTCGCCGGTTGGCCGCGTCGGCCATGGTCAGCGCCGGACCCCACCGGGTCAGCCCAGGCAGGTCCAGCCCGGGCACCGCCAGCCTCATCAGTGCGGTGAGGCTTTCATGCGAGATCATCACGGCCGGCACGCCGTGCTCGCGCGCCCACCGGCCGGTCCAGCGCAGCGTGGTCCGGTCCGACACCTCCAGGGTGTCCGGCCGCAGCTCGCCGAGCAGGGCGGCCACGCGGCGCTGGCGCAGCAGCGCCCGGTACCCGCCGGTGAACGGGAGCCGGGGCCCGGTCAGCGTGATCACCCGGCCCTGCGGGGTCTGCTCGTCGCTGTCCCGCTCGCCGGGGATGATCAGCACCGGTTCGTGGCCCGCGGCCAGGTAGCCCGCGCCGAGCTCGCGCAGCGAGGTGCGCAGCCCGCCGGAGTGGGGCGCGACGTAGTTCGCCAGGCGCACGATCCTCATATCGCCACCGTCTTTCCTGGGCAGAAGGTCGCGTTAGGCAATGGACCCGCCCAGGTTGCTGCCCGTGCTCCCTGCACCGGCCGCTCGTGCGGGCCGAGAAGGCCCGCACTCGCGAGCCGGTTTTGCATAACGCTCCGGGGCGGGACGTTTCCGGCCCAGGACGGCGGCGTAATGGCCGATCAGCTCGTCGGTCAGCGCGGGCCAGCTGCGGCCGAGGACCTTGCGCCGCCCGGCTGCGCCCAGCGCCACTCGGGCCGCCGGATCGGCGGCCAGCCGCGCGACCGCGGCCGGGAAGGCATTGACGTCACCAGGCGGCACCAGGTAACCGGTCACGCCGTCCTCGACTAGGTCCAGCGGGCCGCCGGCGGCCGGGGCCACCACCGGGAGCCCGCTCGCCGCGGCCTCCTGCAGTGTCTGCCCGAACGTCTCGTACGGCCCGCTGTGCACGAACACATCGAGGCTGGCGTAGATGGCCGCCAGCTCGTCGCCGCGGCGCTCACCCAGGAACAGGGCCCCGGGCATCTGCTGGCGCAGCGAGGCCTCGGCCGGCCCGGCGCCGACGATGACCAGCCGCACGCCCGGCAGGGCGGTGATCCCGGCTAGCAGCTCGACGCGCTTTTCGGGGGCCAGGCGGCCCACGTACCCGGCGATCAGCTCCCCGCCCGGCGCCAGGCCGACCCGGACCTGGGCGCTGCGCCGGGCCGGGTCGAATCGGGCCGTGTCCACCCCGCGGCCCCACAGCCACACGTTGGCGATCCCGTGGCCCAGCAGGCCGGTCGCCGTGACCGTGGACGGGGCCAGCGTCCGCGCGGCGCGGCTGTGGATGCGGCGCAGCCACCGCCACGCGAACGCCTCACCGGGCCGGCCGAGCCGGTAGGCGTGGGCGTAGGACGGCAGATCGGTCTGGAAGACGGCGATGACGGGCAGGCCCAGCCGCTTGGCCACGGCGGTGCCGTGCGCGCCGAGCACGACCGGGCTGGCCAGGTGAACGACCTCGGTCCGGTGCTCGGTCAGCGCGTTATGCAGGCGGCGGCTGGGCAGGCCGAGCCGGAAGCCCGGGTAGCCGGGCAGCGGTACGGCGGGGACGCGTACCACGGGGTAGGGGACCTTCTCCTCGCGCGCTGACCGCTTGACGCGCGAGGGCTGCGGCGCGATGACCAGTGGCTGGTGGCCGCGGGCGGCGAGGAGTTCAGCCACCCGCGCCACGCAGTGCGCGACGCCGTTGACATCGGGCGGGAACGATTCGGTAATGATGGCGACCCTCACCCTCACAAGGTGCGATACGAGGGGATCGAAGGGCCGCAGCCGCCATGACTTCCAGGCGAAGACTCTGTGACTTCTTGGCTGTGTTCTCTCGGGGGGACGATCCCCCCCAGACCCCCCTGCTCCTGGGGGACCCATCCCCCAGACCCCCCTCGCCCCGTACGCCAAAATGACGGTATGGATCACGACGGTGGCGCTCCGACCTGGATCGTCCGGCTGGCCCCGGCGGGGCCGGGCGTACGGCTGGCCGTCAAGGACTGCATCGACGTCGCGGGTCTGCGTACCACGGTCGGCTGCCCGGTGATCGCGGAGCGGGCCCGCCCGGCGGCCCAGGACGCGGCCGTGGTGGCCGCGGCCCGCTGGTCCGGGGCCCAGATCGTCGGCAAGACCAACCTGAGCGAGCTGTGCTGGTCGGCGGTCGGCACGAACGCCTGGTCCGGGATGCCGGTGAACCCAGCCGACCCGCGGCGCCTGCCCGGCGGCTCGTCCAGCGGCTCGGCGGTCGCCGTCGCGGCCGGCGAGGCTGACGCGGCGCTGGGCACCGACACGGGCGGTTCGGTCCGGATCCCCGCCGCCTGCTGCGGTGTCGTGGGCCTGAAGACCACCTGGGGCCGGGTGCCGGTCGACGGGGTATACCCGCTGGCACCCTCCCTGGACACGGTCGGCCCGCTGGGCGCGGACGTGGCCGCGGCCGAACTCGGCATGCGCCTGATCGAACCGGGCTTCGCGGCCGTATCCTGCGAGCCCAGGGTGGCCCGGGTGCGGCCGCAAACCGACCCGGAGGTCGACCCGGCCGTTGAGGCCGCCATCGACGCCGCGCTGGCCGCTGCGGGCATCACGGCCAGCGAGGTCACCGGCCTCGACTTTGCCGCCGCCAACGCCGCGGGTAGCGTGCTCATCGACGTCGAGGCCTACCGGGTGAACCAGTACCTGATGCCCGACCTCGCCCGGCTCAGCCCGTACAACCAGCGCAACCTGCCCGAAGCGGCCGCGGTGACCGACGGCCAGACGGCCGACGCTAACCGGACCCGGGCCTCGGTACGCGAGTGGTTCGCAGACCTGCTCACCCGTCATCCGTTCCTGGTCTGGCCCACGCTGGTGGGCGCTCCGCCGCTGATCGGCGAGCGGGGACGCATATCGCTCACCCTGCTGACCATGCCCGTCAACCTGGCCGGCTTGCCCGCGCTGGCCCTGCCCGTCCCCGGTGGCCCCGCCGGCCTGCCCGCCTCCCTGCAGCTCATCGGCCCGGCCGGCGGCGAAGAACAGCTCATCACCCTCGCCCGCCTGATCGAGACCGCCCTCGCCGCGGTCTGAACGGCCGCATCCGCTGCGATGAGTTTCGGCGAGCTCGGACGTCCAAGTAGATGGTCCGGCCGGCACGGGGGCACGGCCGGACCGCGTGCCCGTCGGGTGTGCGCTTACCTCGTGCTCGCGACCGTAGGTGAGAATGGTCGCCAGGAGGGAGCCATCGATGAGCGCGCCAGCTGACTCGCGGACGATAGCGGGCTCCTCGCTGCGGGAGTTCCTGCACGGGCTGCCCGGGGTGGACCAGGTCGGCGCCGAGGCCCGGGCGGCCATGCTCGCCAGCCGGTCGGTCAAGACCACGGCCAAGCAGTGGGCGCTCGACGCCGCGATCTCGATGATCGACCTGACCACGCTGGAGGGCCAGGACACGCCGGGCAAGGTCCGGGCCATGTGCGCCAAGGCCAGGCGCCCCGACCCGGCCGACCGGACCGTGCCCAAGGTCGCCGCGGTCTGTGTCTACCCGGACCTCGCCCGCCTCGCGGCGGCCGAGGTCAAGGGCACCGGCATCCACGTGGCCAGCGTGGCCACCGCGTTCCCCAGCGGCCGGACCAGCCTGGAGGTCAAGCTGGCCGACGCCAGGTACGCGATCGCAGCCGGCGCCGACGAAGTGGACATGGTTATCGACCGCGGCGCCTTCCTGGCCGGGGACTACCAGCTGGTCTACGACGAGATCGCCGCCGTCCGTGAGGTCGTCGAGGGCTCTGCTGCCCCCTCCGGCTCCGCCGGGCGTCCTCACCTCAAGGTCATCCTGGAGACCGGTGAGCTGGTCACGCTGGACAACGTGCGGCGTGCCTCGTGGCTGGCCATGCTGGCCGGCGCCGACTTCATCAAGACCTCGACCGGCAAGGTCACTCCGGCCGCGACGCTCCCGGTCACCCTGGTCATGCTGGAGGCCGTGCGGGACTTCCGGGACGCCCACGGCCGCCAGGTCGGGGTCAAGCCGGCCGGCGGCATCCGCACCGCCAAGGACGCCATCCGGTACCTGGTCCTGGTCAACGAGACGGCGGGGGAGGACTGGCTTGATCCCCGGTGGTTCCGCTTCGGCGCCTCCAGCCTGCTGAACGACCTGCTCATGCAGCGGACCAAGCTCGCCACCGGCCGTTACTCCGGCCCCGACTACTTCACCCTGGACTGACATGCCGAAGTTCGAGTACGCGCCCGCGCCGGAATCCCGCGCGATCGTCTCCCTCAAGGAGTCCTACGGGCTGTTCATCGACGGGCAGTTCACGCCCAGCGCGGACGGCCGCGCGTTCAAGACCATCTCGCCCGCCACCGAGGAGGTCCTGGCCGAGGTGGCCGAGGCCGGCCCGGCCGACGTGGACCGCGCGGTGACCGCCGCCCGCACGGCTTACGAGCGCACCTGGTCCGTACTGCCGCCCAGGGAGCGCGGCAAGTACCTGTTCCGCATCGCCCGGATCATCCAGGAGCGCGCCCGCGAACTGGCCGTGCTGGAGTCGCTCGACAACGGCAAGCCGATCCGGGAATCGCGCGACGTGGACCTCCCGCTCGTCGCAGCGCACTTCTTCTACCACGCCGGCTGGGCCGACAAGCTGGAGTACGCGGGCTACGGCCCGGCGCCGAAACCCCTCGGCGTGGCCGGGCAGGTCATCCCGTGGAACTTCCCGCTGCTCATGCTGGCCTGGAAGATCGCGCCCGCGCTGGCCTGCGGCAACACGGCGGTGCTCAAGCCGGCCGAGACTACGCCGCTGACCGCGCTGACCTTCGCCGAGATCTGCCAGCAGGCCGACCTGCCGCCGGGCGTGGTCAACATCCTCACCGGCGCGGGGGAGACCGGCCGGGCGCTGGTCACCCATCCGGGCGTCGACAAGGTGGCGTTCACCGGATCCACCGAGGTCGGCAAGGAGATCGCCAGGGACTGTGCCAGGGATCCGCGCAAGAAGGTGACCCTGGAACTGGGCGGGAAAGCCGCCAACGTCGTGTTCGAGGACGCGCCGCTCGACCAGGCGGTCGAGGGCATCGTGAACGGCATCTTCTTCAACCAGGGTCACGTCTGCTGCGCGGGCTCCAGGCTGCTCGTCCAGGAGTCCGTCTACGAGCAGGTCCTGGCCTCGCTGCGACGGCGGCTGGCCACGCTGCGGCTCGGCGACCCGCTGGACAAGAACACCGACGTGGGCGCCATCAACTCGGCGGCCCAGCTGGCCAAGATCCGCGAACTGTCCGAGGCGGGGGAGGCCGAGGGCGCGCAGCGCTGGTCGCCGCCGTGTGAGCTGCCGGTCAAGGGCTTCTGGTTCCCGCCGACCGTGTTCACCGGGGTGTCGCAGGCGCACCGTATCGCGCGGGAGGAGATCTTCGGGCCCGTGCTGTCTGTGCTGACCTTCCGCACCCCCGCCGAGGCCGTGGAGAAGGCCAACAACACCCCGTACGGGCTGTCCGCCGGGGTCTGGACCGACAAGGGGTCGCGGATCTTGTGGATGGCCTCCCGGCTGCGGGCCGGCGTGGTGTGGGCCAACACGTTCAACAAGTTCGACCCGTCCTCGCCGTTCGGCGGCTACCAGGAATCCGGCTACGGCCGCGAAGGCGGCCGCCACGGGCTGGAGGCCTACCTCGATGTCTGACACGCCCGCCCGCCTGGCCGTGCGCAAGACGTACAAGCTGTACATCGGCGATGCCTTCCCCCGTTCGGAGAGCGGAAGGTCCTACGTGGTGACCGACCACCAGGGCGGGTTCCTGGCCAACGCGGCCATGGCCTCCCGCAAGGACGCCCGGGACGCGGTGGTCGCCGCCCGCAAGGCGTTCGCCGGCTGGTCGGCCGCGACCGCCTACAACCGCGGTCAGGTGCTGTACCGGGTCGCCGAGCTGCTGGAGGGCCGGCAGGCCCAGTTCGCTGCGGAGGTCCGCTCGGCCGAGGGCCTGGGCGCCCGGCAGGCCGAGGCCGTGGTCGACGTGGCCATCGACCGGTGGGTCTGGTACGCCGGCTGGGCCGACAAGATCGCCCAGGTGCGCGGCACCGCGAACCCGGTGGCGGGCCCCTACTTCAGCTTTTCCGTGCCCGAGCCGGCCGGCGTGGTCGCGGTGATCGCACCCGAGACCTCGAGCCTGCTCGGCTTCGTCTCGGTCGTCGCGCCCGCGGTCGTGACCGGCAACACGGTCGTGGCCCTGGCCAGCGAGCGCTGCCCGCTGCCCGCGGTGTCCCTGACCGAGGTGCTGGCCACCTCGGACGTGCCCGGTGGGGTGATCAACGTGCTGACCGGCCGCACGGCCGAGGTCGCCCCCTGGCTCGCCTCCCACATGGACGTCAACGCCATCGACCTCACCGGCGCCCCGGCCGAGATGGCCGGCGACCTGGCCGTCGCCGCCGCCGAGAACCTCAAGCGCGTCCTCCGCCCCCGCGCCGACGACTGGACCCAGCCCCCGGGCCTCACCCGCATGCTCGCGTACCTGGAGACCAAGACCGTCTGGCACCCCGTCGGCATCTGACCCAGCCCGGCGCGTCTGCCACCATCACGGCGGAGGGCATGACATCCGTCACGCCCAGGACAGGATCTGCCGCACTGGGCCAGCGCTGGGCACCTGCCTAGCGTTGAGGATATGACGACGAGCACTCAAGCCACGGTCCCTACCCGTGATCGCACCCGCCTGTGGTCGATCGGGAAGATCGTGATCTTCGACACCGCCGGCCCCCTGGTCGCGTACCAGATGCTGCGCTCGGCCGGGCTGAGCAGCGTATCGGCCCTGGTCCTGAGCGGCGTGCTGCCCGGCGTGGCGGTGCTGGGCGGCATCGTCCGGCACCGGCGCCTGGATGCGGTCGGCGCCCTGGTCCTGGCCGGGATCGCCGTCGGCACGATCCTGGGCCTGCTCAGCGGCAACGCCCGGCTGGTGCTGATGGAGGGCTCGGTGCCCACGGCGGTGTTCGGACTGCTGTGCCTGATCTCGCTGCGGTCGCGCCGGCCGCTGATCTTCCGGTTCGCGCTGGAGTTCATGGGCGCGGACACCCCGCGCGGCCGCGACTTCGACGGCCTGTGGCAGTACTACGGCTTCCGCCACGCCTTCTGGCTGTTCACCGTGGTCTGGGGCGTGACCTACCTGGCCGAGGCCGCCGCCCGGGTCGCCATCGTCGAGACCACCTCGACCGGCACCGCGCTGGCCGTCTCCAAGGTCATGCCCTACGCCGTCGCCGGCCTCCTGGTCCTCTGGATGGTCATCTACGGCCGCCACACCCGCCGCCAGGGCGAGCGCATGGCCGCCGCCGCCCAGGCCGCCGCCGCCCAGGCCTACACTGCCCAGGCCGACACTGCCCAGCACGACACCGCACCGGAGCCGGCCTCAGCCCGGTAGCGCCGAACGCCCTCAGCCGGCGTGGTGCCGCCGGTAGTGCTCGGCCAGCACGTCGTCACCGAAGTCGTCCGCCGGGTTGCGCCACGCCGAGTGGATGTGGTTGCCGTTCCCCTGGGTGTTGTCGTGCTCGATGAGCAGATCCGGCCCCTGGATGCGGAAGTAGTGCCGCTCCCCGGGTGACGTGCCGCCCGCCCAGGCGAAGCAGAGGTTGTCCAGCCCGGCTCGCTCGAGCTCGTGCATCTGGGCCCCGGCCACGTCGTCGGGCAGCCGCCGCGCGAACGACCCGACCAGAGCGGCCAGGTCGTCGAGCTGGATCTGGTTCAGCGCCGAGCCGGGAATGCCCTTCGGGCCCCGGCGGACGTAGCTGAGGATGTCGCGCTCCTCCTCGCTGATCACGTAGTCCGGCTCGGGAAAGAACACCGCGTCCGGCCGCTCCACCTCGCCAATCCTCGGCACCATCCGCGCGGCCAGATCCGGCGGCGGACGGTGGTGGATGATCGCGGCCTGCCGCTGCGCCGCGTCGAGCGAGTTCACGAACCGGAACCCGAGTTCCTCGTCATCGGCCAGCGGAGCCAGCAGCGCGTAGGACGCGGGCTCGGCGCCCAGCATGCAAGGGGTGGGCGACACCCACCGGCCGCCGGTCACGGTGAAGTTGAGCGAGATGTGATGCCCGGCGAACTGCCAGCCCCAAACCTCGCCGCCCGGCGACCCGAACACCCGCAAGCTGTACCGCTCGGGGTTGAACAGGTCGGCCAGCCCCGGCGCCAGCGCCCGCAGCACATGCTCCATGGCCATCACAGAGACGACCTTGGTGTATCCGGGCAGGCTCGTGCCCGCCACGATCAGCTCGTGCGCGAGCCTGCGCTGGCCGTCGTCCAGCGCGCCGATCGGCAGGCCGTCCCGCTCCGGCTCCGGCAGGTACGACCAGTCACGCCGCTCGTCGCCAAAGGGACGGCACGCCCGCCCCCGCTGCGCCTCGGTCAGCGCCGCCAGGAACGCGGCGGCCGCCCCGGCCATCCGCCCGGCCGTCTCCGGTACCGCCAGGCGAGCCCCATCACCCATCGTCATAAGTCTTTTTCTACCGAACGGGTCGTGGTGCGCGCTCCCCGCCCCCTGCCAGCGAGTTGCAGCAGCAAGGCGGTGGCAGGTGTCGAGGTGCTGCGATGCCGTTCACCGGTCATGCTGAAGGCATGGACCACCAGCACCACAGCAGTGTGCACTCCCGGCCGCACCGCCTGGGGATGGGCCGCCGCGTCGCGCACGCGATCCGGCCGCACTCGCATGACCACGGGACCGACGCGGCGCTGGAGTCCTCGGCCGAGGGCTGGCGGACGTTGTGGGTCTCGCTGGCCGTGCTCGCCGCGACGGCGGGCGCACAGGCGGTGGTGGTCGCGCTGTCCGGGTCGGTCGCGCTGCTCGGCGACACGCTGCACAACGCGGCGGACGCGCTGACGGCGGTGCCGCTCGGGGTGGCCTTCATGCTCGCCCGGCGCCGCCCGAACCGCCGGTACACCTACGGCTACGGCCGGGCCGAGGACCTGGCCGGCATCGCCATCGTCGCCGTGATCGTGGCGTCGGCCGCCGTGGCCGCCTTTGCCGCCGGGCAGCGGCTGCTGCACCCGCGGCCGGTCACCCACCTGGCCGCCGTGGCCATCGCGGCCGCCCTCGGCTTCGCGGGCAACGAACTCGTCGCCGGGTACCGGATCAGGGCCGGCCGCCGGATCGGCTCGGGCGCGCTGGTCGCCGACGGCCTGCACGCCCGCGCCGACGGGTTCACCTCGCTGGCCGTCCTGGCCGGAGCGGGCGGGGTGGCACTCGGCTGGACCTGGGCCGACCCCGTGGTCGGGATGGCGATCACGGTGGCCATCCTCGCGGTCGGCGTCCAGGCGGCCCGCGACGTCGGCCGGCGGCTGATGGACAGCGTGGATCCGGCGCTGACCGAGGAGGCCGAGGCCACCCTGCGCGCGACTCCCGGGGTGCTGGGCGCCGGGCCGGTCCGGCTGCGCTGGGTCGGGCGCAGGCTCCGCGCCGAATGCGCGATCCTGGTCGATCCGCACAGTTCGGTGATCGAGGCGCACGCGGTCGCGGTCAGCGCCGAGCACCGGCTGATCCACGCCATACCCCATCTGGCCGCCGCCGTGGTGCATGCCGATCCGCTGGACGGCGCGGACCACCACGCGCTGCTCGCCGGCCACGTCCTCGGTTAGACGCGGGGCAGGATCCCGGACAGCAGGTCACCCATCCGGCTGGCCGCGCCGCGGCCGGCCTCGACCACCTCGGCATGGCTCAGGCCGTGCCCGGCCAGGCCCGCCGCCAGGTTCGTGACCAGCGAGATGCCGAGCACCTCGGCTCCGAGCTGGCGGGCGGCGATCGCCTCCAGGACGGTCGACATCCCGACCAGGTCGGCGCCGAGCCGGCCGAGCATGGTGATCTCGGCGGGGGTCTCGTAGTGCGGGCCGGGCAGCATCGCGTACACGCCCTCGGCCAGGGTCGGGTCGGCCTCGCGGGCCAGCGCGCGCAGCCGCGGCGAGTACAGGTCGGTCAGGTCGGTGAACCGCGGGCCGACCGACGGCGCGGGCCCGCTCAGCGGCGACTTGCCGGTCAGGTTGAGGTGGTCGCTGATCAGGACGGGCTGCCCGACGGCGAGCCCGGGCCGGATGCCGCCCGCGGCGTTGGTCAGCACCACCACCCGGGCGCCCGCCGACACCGCCGTGCGGACCCCGTGCACCACGGTGGCCGGCGGCAGCCCCTCGTACAGGTGGACCCGGCCGAGGAACACCAGCACCCGCAGCGGCCCGGCGCTGACCGAACGCACCGTGGGCACATGCCCGGCCACGGTGGGCTCGGGAAACCCGCCGAGCTCGGTCAGCGGGACCTCGACCCCAGAAGCCCCGACGGCGCCGATGGCGTCGGCGGCGGGGGCCCAGCCCGAGCCGAGGACCACCGCGACATCGGGCCGGCCGGCCAGGGAGGTGAGCCGGGCGGCGCTGGCCGCGGCCACGGCGTAAGGATCATTGGTCACGAGCAGCATCATGGCGCACGGTCGGCCCGGTCCGGGTCGGGGGGAGGCGTTTGTGCTGGGCTGGCATGTGTTTCTGAGCGTTCGCGTTATGCAAAGAACCCGCTGAGGTTGCTGACCGCATCACCTGCACCGGCCGCTCGCGCGGGCCGAAAAGGCCCGCGCTCGCTGGGCCGGTATCGCATAACGCTCCGCGGCCCGTTAGGTCAAAGATGGAATTAACCGCGTTTCCGTATACCGTGACTTGGTGGACGACGAGGCGCAGACCCGGGAAGCCGGGGAAGCCCCGGGGGCCGATCCGTCGGCGCAGAACCCGGAGCCGACCGGGCAGGCCGCGGGCGGACCGCGCGGGACCTGGGATGACCCGCGGATACCGTGGGCCGGGCGGCCGCGCCGAGTCGACATCTTGTGCTGGGCCGGCATCGTGCTCAGTGGCATCTACTACTGGGCCCTGCTGCCGTTCGTGGCCCCGCTGGTCGGCACCCATCCGGTGCTGCTCGAGGTGCTGAACGGGAACACCGCGGCCATCATCTCCGCCGCGGCCTTCGTCCGGATCGGGCACGGGACGCTGGCCGTGGTGCTGCTGGCCGCCATCCCCGGGCTGATGAAGTTCGACGTGCTCTACTGGTGGGCGGGCCGGCTGTGGGGCGAGCGGATCATCGCGCTGCTGTCCGGCCGGCGCAACCGCGGCGACCGTTACATGGCGCGCGTCCAGCGCTGGGGCCGCAAGTTCACCTGGCCCGCCGTGGTGGTCGCTCAGTTCCTGCCCATCCCCACCGCGATCATCTACGTCATCGCCGGCTGGGCCGGGATGCGGCTGGTCACATTCCTCATCCTGGACGCCATCGGCACGCTGCTGTGGGCGGGCCTGCTGGCCAGCCTGGGCTACGAACTCGGCCACCACGCGGTCGTGGTCGCGCAGAGCATCTCGCACTACGGGCTGTGGATCTCGATCGCGCTGATCGTCGTCATCGTGTTCTTCCAGGTCCGCTCGCAGCGCCGCCTGTTGCGCACGGCCGGGCAGGCCCGGCCCGCCGCCACAGGCGGCCAGGCCAGCACCGCCGCCACAGGCGGCCAGGCCAGCACCGCCGCCACAGGCGGCCAGGCCAGCACCGCCGCCACAGGCGGCCAGGCCAGCCCCGTCGCGCAGGCCGCCCGCGGTGGCGATGAGGCCGGGAGCTGATCCCGTCCCGGGCGGGGACGAGAGCTCCCGGGCCGGCCGCTGCCTGGCGCCACTGATCAGCCGGGGTGACGTTCCCTCGCTCGCCTACGCCGTGGTCCGGGACGGCGACGCGACGCTTGTCGGTCTGGGCGGCGCGGGCCCGCGGACTATCTTCGAGATCGGGTCGGTGACCAAGGTCTTCACCGCGCTGCTGCTCGCGGACATGGCCGAGCGCGGGCAGGTGCGGCTGTCCGATCCGGCGGCCCGCTACCTGCCGGGCGGGACGGGGCCGGTGACCCTGGCCGACCTGGCCACCCACACCTCGGGGCTGCCCCGGCTGCCACCCGGGCTGGCGTGGTCCGCGCTGACCCGCCGCCGGGATCCTTACGCGGGCTATACCGCCGCGCGGCTGGCCCGCGCCGCCCGCCGGTCGCTGCGGGCCTCGTCCCGGCCGAACGCCTACGAGTACTCCAACTACGGATACGGCCTGCTCGGCTACCTGCTCGGGCAGGCCGCCGGCTCGCCCTACCAGTCGCTGGTGACCGAGCGGATCTGCGGCCCGCTCGGCCTGGCCGACACGACGTTCGAGGTACCGCAGGCGGCCCGCGACCGGATAACGCGGGGGCACGCCCGGGGGCGGGCCGTGCCCGGCTGGCACATGGGCCCGCTGGCCCCCGCCGGGGGCCTGCTCTCGACCGCCGCCGACCTGGCCAAGTTGCTGCGCGCCTGCCTGGCCGCTCCGGCCGGGACCGCGCCGGCCGGAACCCCGCTGGAGGCCGCCATCCGCGCCACGATGCGGCCCCGCGCCGCCATCCGCGCCACGATGCGGCCCCGCGCCGCCATCCGCGCCACGATGCGGCCCCGCGCCGCCATCCCGTCCGGGCAGATCGGCCTGGCCTGGCACCTCACCCTCCGCGGCGACCGCGAAATCATCTGGCACAACGGCATGACCGGTGGGTACAGCGCGATGATCGCCTTTGACCCGGTGCGGGGCCTCGGCGTCGCGGCCCTGGCCAACGCCGCGGGCGTCCTGCCGTCGCCCCTGGACGAGGCCGTCTTCCAGGCGCTCGGCTAGCGGCCGGCCGGCTCAGGACCGCACGCCGTAGAGGTATTCGAGCGCGAGCTGGTCCAGGTGCTCGTAGGCCAGGCCGCGGCGGGCCAGCGCGTCCACGTCGGCCGCCGCGTCGCGGACATCCCGCCACGTCTCACCGGGACTGAGCGTCGGCGAGCGGAGCTGGTCCACCCCGGACGCACGCAGCGCCTCGGCCACCTCCGGGTCGGCGCGGAAGGCCCGGACCTTCGCCCGCAGGATCAGGTAGTTGCGCATGCACGCGGCGGCCGACACCCAGACACCCTCGTCGTCCTCGGTGCGCGGCGGCTTGTAGTCGAAGTGGACGGGCCCGTCGTACCCGCCGGCCTCCAGCGTGTCCACCACCCAGAAGGCGCCCCGGACGTTCCCGGCGCCGAACCGCAGGTCCTGGTCGTAGCGCGGTCCGTGCTGTCCGTTGAGGTCGATGTGGAATAGCTTGCCGTGCCACAGCGCCTGCGCGATGCCGTGCGCGTAATTCAGGCTGGCCATCTCCTCGTGCCCGATCTCGGGGTTGATCCCGACCATCTCCGGGTCCGCGAGCCGGTTGATGAACGCCAGCGCGTGACCCACGGTCGGCAGCAGGATGTCGCCGCGGGGCTCGTTCGGTTTCGGCTCGATCGCGAACCGGATGTGGTAGCCCTGCTCCCGCACGTACGCGCAGAGCAGGTCCAGTCCCTCGGCGTACCGGTCCAGCGCGGCCCGGATGTCCTTGGCCGCACCGGACTCCGCGCCCTCGCGGCCGCCCCAGAAGATATAGGTGCGGGCGCCCAGCTCCGCGGCCAGGTCCAGGTTCCGCATCACCTTGGCCAGCGCGAAGCGCCGCACCTCCCGCTCGTTCGCGGTGAACGCCCCGTCCTTGAACATCGGGTGGCCGAACAGGTTCGTGGTGGCGGTCGTCACCACCAGCCCGGTCTCGGCCAGCGCTTTGCGGAACGCGCCGATGCGCTCGTCCCGCTCGGCCGGTGTGGCGTCGAAGGCGAACACGTCGTTGTCGTGGAAGTTGACCCCGTACGCGCCGAGTTCCGCCAGCTTGTAGACGGCCCGCTCGGCGGGCATGGGCGCCCGCACGGCCGTCCCGAAGACATCCACGCCCTGCCATCCGACGGTCCAGATCCCGAACGAGAAGCGGTCCTCGCGCGTGGGGACGTAATCCGTGCTCACCCGGCACTCCTTTCCCGGGGGGACTCCATCCCCCCGGACCCCTGGCTCTCCCGTGCTGCCAGTGTGCCTCCCATACTTTCACCGCCCCCCGCCGCCCTCCACGATCATGGCGAGTTTCGGGACGCTTCCGCTCCCGCTTTCATGATCATGGCCAGTTTTGGCCAAATAGGGTCCATTTCTGGCCACGATCATGAAGCCGAGGCCTCGCCCCAGCCGGCGGTGGCGTCGCGCAGCGCCGCGTAGCGCTCGCGGACCAGCGGGACGGGCTCGGCGGTGTACTCGGCGCTGGATCCGGCCGCCGGCCAGTCCGGCGGCTCGGCCGAACCGGACAGCGCCCAGGCGGCCTGCCGGGCGGCGCCCAGCGCCACGTACTCGGCGGGCTGGGGGACGGTCACCGGCATCCCGAAGACGGCCGGGGCGATCCGGCGTACGGCCTCGGATCGGGCGGCGCCGCCGATGAGGATGACCCGCTCCGCGGCGATCCCGCAGCCGGCGAGGTTCCCGATGGCGTCCGCGAGCGAGCAGAGCAGGGCCTCGACGGCGGCCCGCGCGAGGTTCTCCGGTGTGGTGTTGGCGCTGGTCAGGCCCTGCAGCACGCCGCTGGCCCCGGGCCGCCTGGGGGATCGCTCGCCGTCCAGGTAGGGCAGCAGGGTCAGGCCGCCGGCCCCGGCCGGGGCGGCGAGGGCGAGGCGGGACAAGCCCTCGGGATCGGTGCCCAGCAGGCGGGCGGTGACGGTCAGTATCCGCGCGGCGTTCACCGTGGCCACCAGCGGCAGGAAGCGCCCGGTGGCGTCCGCGAAGCCGGCTACCAGACCCGATTCATCGGCCGCGGGCTCGGCCGCGACCGCATACGCGGTGCCGGAGGTACCGATCGAGACGACCACCTCGCCCAGGCCCACGCCCAGGCCGAGCGCGGCGCCCATGTTGTCGCCGGTTCCCGCGGACAGCGCCGCGCCGCCGGGAGTCCTGGCCACGATCCCGGCCGGAGCCGCCAGCCTCGGCAGCCCCACCGGGTGGCCCAGGGCGGTCTCGGCGATCTCCGGCAGCCAGCGGCCGGTGGCGGGGGAGAAGTAGCCGGTGCCGGAGGCGTCACCGCGATCGGTAGCGGGCTCCACCCACCCGCCGCTCCCGCCGCTCCCGCCGCTCCCGCCGGCCAGCCGCCAGGTCAGCCAGTCGTGCGGGAGCAGGACGTGCGCGGTACGCTCGGCGGCTTCGGGTTCGTGCTCGGCCAGCCAGCGCAGCTTGGTTACCGTGAACGACGCCGAAGGGACGCTCCCGGTGCGCCGGGCCCACTCGGCCGGCCCGCCGAGTTCGGCGATGAGCGCCGCGGCCTGCGGCGCGGACCGCATGTCGTTCCACAGCAGGGCGGGCCGGATCACCTGGCCGGCCTGGTCCAGTACGACCATGCCGTGCTGCTGGGCCGCCACCCCGATCGCGTCGGCGCGGTCCAGCAGCCCGTGTCCCGCCTCGCCCAGGGCGCGCCACCACAGCTGCGGATCGCACTCGGTGCCGTCCGGGTGCGGGGCGGCGGCCTGGCCGACCACGGTGCCGTCCTCGGCTTGGCACAGCAGCACCTTGGTGGACTGGGTGGATGAGTCGACGCCCGCGACCAGCATCAGCGGCTCCTTGTCACAGCGGATTACACCTCCTGAACTAGGGCCGCACTCTACTTGAGCCGTTCGTGACGTGCGGGCACAGTCAGTTGCACGTTACAAATGAACGTGCAGATGGTCTTGCATGAAGTGCCGGATCTCGGGCAGGATGTCAAATGCGTCGATCAGCAGGGGTTGACGCACGACGCTTCGCGGGGTCGCGAATGGGCATGAGCCACGTAGGGTTGCCGACACGAACGAAGGTTGATCCTGCCTTCCGTCGGCCCCTGGACCTGAGCGCGCGGCTGGCGTGCGCGCCGGGCCGCCCTCGGGTGGTCCGGATGCCCTCAGACTGGTGGGATTCGCCGGCGGTAGCGGCCTGCGCACTGGGCCTCAGCGCCCAGTCCGGCCGGACCGCCCGCCGCTTCACCCGGAACACCCTGCGCGAATGGGGCCTGGTCTCGCTGGTCGACGACGCGGAGGCGATCGTCGGCGAGTTCGTGGCCAATGCGGTGTCGCACGCCGCGCGGGCGGCTCTTCCCGGGCAGGCCCTGGGCCTGCGGCTGCTGCGCCGGACCGGCGAGGTCATGTGCGCGGTGCTCGACCCGTCCGACAGCGCGCCGGTGCTCAAAATGCCCGACCGGGACGAAGAGGCCGGGCGCGGCCTGCAGATGGTGGACGCCCTGAGCGACGTCTGGGGCTGGAGCCCGGTGACCGGCCGCGGCAAGGCCGTCTGGGCCATTCTCTTCTGCGTCTGACGCTCTGCCCGCGTCGCGAGCGCCTGACCCGTCTGCCCCCGGCACCGCTCGTCACATCCGCCTGCCCACGTTAACCTTGGGGGCCGAACCCCGAAGGAGAGGCGTGGCATCGATGCCCTGGACATGGCGCTACGAGAAGGCGGACGGTACCGCGATCACCTCCGATGACCTGCAAGAGGCGATCTTCGTCAGCCAGGGCGACGCGGAGAGCTGGCTCGGCGAGAACTGGCGCGCGCTGCTCGCCGTCGGCGTGGATCAGGTCACGCTGCTCGAGGACTCCCGGACCGAGTACGGCCCGATGAGCCTGCAACCCGAAGACTAGATGAAGACTAGATCTTGTCTCCCGGGCGGACCCGCGGGGCCGGGACCCGGAACCTGCGGATCTGCAGCGCGCGCATCACCGAGTACATGGTCAGGCCCCGGGTGGATTCGCCCGGCAGCCGCTCGCCGACCAGCTTGCGCAGCCGGTTCCTGATGAGCTGGGCGTCGATCACGACGACCACGACCAGCACCAGGACCAGCGGCGAGACGTAGGTCTGGATGGTCTTGTTGCGGGCGAACACGGCCACGAGCAGCACCACCAGGATGTACATGTAGTACTCGCTGACCCGGCGTTTGGAGTCGATGTAGTCACGGGCCAGCGCACGCGCCGGGCCGCGGTCGCGCGGGTTGAGCGCCCACGCCTCGCCCGCCTTCATCGCCTCGTACCGGCGCGACTTCTCGCTGCGGGCCTTGGCCTTGTCCTCGGGAGTGCGCGGCGCGGCCGGCGCCCGGGATCCGGTGATCGGCTGGCGGCGGTTTCGCTCGGCCTCGCTGCGCTTGGGCGTGGGCCGCCCCTTGCCCGGGGTAGCAGAGCGGGGCTGTCTGTCATCTGCCGGGCCGTCCGGGCTCTGCGTGCCCGGGGAATCCTGGGCTGTGCCGTCCGTCGCCCCGGCGCTATGGCGTCGGAACACGCGCTCAGCTTAGTCCCGCGGAGCCGCCACAACGGTAGCTCGCATGCTGGGGACCGCGTAGGGTGGAATGCGACTAGTCGCACGGGCTCGTCCGCCGTCTAGCCGGGTGCCCGGCCACCTCGGCCCGGTCGCGCGGCCACGTCGGCGGCGTGAATGTAAATGAAGGGGACGGCCGCGCGTATGGGCGTGATGAAGCGAGTCTCACTTGTCTTCAAGGCCAAGGCCAACAAGGCCCTGGACAAGATGGAAGACCCTCGTGAGACCCTGGACTACTCCTATCAGCGGCAGCTCGAACTGCTGACGAAGGTCCGCCGCGGGGTAGCGGACGTCGCCACATCGCGCAAGCGCGTCGAGCTGCAGATGAACCAGATACAGCAGCAGGCGAACAAGCTCCAGGACCAGGCGCGCAAGGCCCTCGGCATGGGCCGCGAGGACCTGGCCAGGGAAGCCCTGACCCGCAAGGCTTCGGCGCAGACCCAGCTGGACGAGCTGCAGACGCAGTACGCCCAGCTGCAGGCCGAAGAGGAGAAGCTGACCGTCGCCTCCCAGCGGCTGCAGGCCAAGGTCGACGCCTTCCGCACCCGGAAGGAGACCATCAAGGCCACCTACACCGCGGCCGAGGCGCAGACCAGGATCAACGAGGCGTTCTCCGGCATCTCCGAGGAGATGGGCGACGTCGGCATGGCGATCCAGCGCGCCGAGGACAAGACCGCCCAGATGCAGGCCCGCGCGGGCGCGATCGACGAGCTGATGGCCTCTGGCGCGCTGGACGACGCCGTGGGCGGCCACCGCGACGACATCCAGTCCGAGCTGGACATGATGAGCGCCAGCAGCGACGTCGAGCGGGAGCTGGCCCAGCTCAAGGGCGAGATCACCGCGGGTGCCCCCAAGCAGCTCGAGGGCTCGGCGCCCAACGGCACGGGCCAGGGCGCCCAGGCGCCTCAGCAGTCGCAGCAGCCCCAGCCATCCCAGGGACCGTACGCGCCGCCCCCGCCGCCCCCGCCGCCTCCGCCGGCCGAGCCGGTTCAGGGTCAGCAGCAGGCCCAGCCCGCCGGGCTGCCCGTGTCCGACCTGCCCGGGCTGGCGGACGAGCAGCAGGATGGTGACAGACCGTGATCGTCAGGATCCTCGGCGAGGGCCAGTTCCGCATCGACGACGCAACCGCCGCCGAGCTCACCAAGCTGGACACCGACCTCGAGACCGCGGTCGACCACAGCGACGCAGCCGCCTTCACCGCCGCACTGACCAGCCTGCTGGCCCATGTTCACGCGCACAGTTCACCGCTGCCGGCAGATAGCCTGGAAGCGTCGGACCTGATCCTTCCCAACCAGGACTCGAGCATGGACGATGTACGCAAGATGCTCTCGGACGAAGGCCTCATCACGGGCTGAAGCCCGAGCCTGAAGCAGACTTGCGGACAGCATTCAGCAAAGGTTCAGCATCCGTCGGATACATTTCAGCTAGGTAATGCTGGTGGCACCCGGAGGCCAACACCGGCCCGGGGCCGAACGGAGGTGGCGCCACATGGCGCGTACCAGGTATGCGCCTGACCGGGGGCTGACGGCGCGGATGACCGCGACGATGTTCCTGCTTGGGCTAGTTTTCGTCGCGTTCATCGCCCTGATCATCGGCATCGGGGCGGCGACCCACGCGTCCGACGCCGTGATCGTGCTGTTCGCGCTGGTCCTCGGCGGCGGGTTCGCGATCGGGTCGCTGTTCTACTCCGACAAGATCGCGCTCAGCACGGCGGGCGCGGTGGAGGTGACCCCGCAGCAGCAGCCCGAGCTGCACGGCATCGTGGACCGGGTGTGCGCGCTGGCCGACATGCCCAAGCCGCGGGTGGCCATCGCCCAGAGCCCCATGCCGAACGCCTTCGCGACCGGGCGCAACGCCGACAAGTCGGTGCTGTGCGTGACCACGGGCCTGATGAACAGGCTGAACACCGAGGAGCTCGAGGGCGTCATCGCGCACGAGCTGTCGCACGTGGCGCACAAGGACGTCCAGGTGATGACGATCGCGTCGTTCCTGGCCATCGTGGCCGCGCTGCTGGTCAGGTTCTCCTTCTACGGCGAGCTGTTCGGCGGCGGCCGGGGCCGGGGCGGCAACAACAACAACGCCTTCCCCATCCTGGCCATCATCATGCTGGTCAGCATCGTCGTCTACGCGGTCAGCTTCCTGCTGATCCGCATGCTGTCCCGGTACCGGGAGCTGGCCGCGGACCGCAGCGGCGCGCTGCTCACCGGCCAGCCGAGCGCGCTGAAGAGCGCGCTGGTCAAGGTCAGCGGGGACATAGCCAGGATCCCGACCAGGGACCTGCGTGCCGCCCAGCCGCTGAACGCGTTCTTCTTCGCGCCGGCCTTGAGCCTGCGCGGCGGGAAGAGCCTGGCCACGATGTTCTCGACCCACCCGAGCCTCGAGCGCAGGCTGGCCGAACTGGACAAGATCCAGCGCCAGCTGAACCAGGGCCGGTAAGGACACAGCGAGTGGGCTTCCTGGACACCTTGCTGGGCCGGACCAAGCCGGTCCCGCCCAAGCTGGATGACCTGTTCGCGCTGCCGTCGGCGGCGATCACGCTGGAGGCCGGAGCCGGTTTCAAGCCCACCGGTTCCGGCTCGGTGTGCTTCCGCCCGGTCGAGGGCCGGTCCTTCTCCGACGTGCAGAAGGAAGTGCAGGAACTGCTCGACATGAGCTCGGGGAAGGAAGGCGGCCTGCCGGTCGAGGTGACCAAGGACACGTACGGCTTCACCTGGCTGGTCAGCTCGCACCTGTCCGATCAGGTCGACGCGCTGGTCACCGACCTGCACGCGGTCAACTCCTCGCTGGTCGACGCCGGCTTCGGCCCGCAGCTGCTATGTACCCTGGTCGCTTTCCGCGACGATCAGGAGCGCCGGCTCGCGCTGATCTACCTGTACAAGCGGGGCACGTTCTACCCCTTCGCCCCGCTGGACGGCAACAACCGGGACAACGCGCTGGAGCTGCAGGTCAAGGGGGTCATCGGCGACGACCTGAAGTGGGAGCCGGACCTGGGCCGCTGGTTCCCGGTCTGGGGCGCACCGGGCCTCTAGGACAGTGGCCGGAATGCGACGACACCGAATATCGTTGGGGAAAGCACGTGGGAGCACTCCCACGCCGCACACACGAGCAACGCAGGAGCTAAGGTGACTGTTCATCAAGAGGCCATGCAGGGTGTCATCCTGACCGACGTCGCTGCGGCCAAGGTGAGCGGCCTGCTCGCACAGGAGGGCCGCGACGACCTGAGGCTGCGCATCGCGGTCCAGCCCGGCGGCTGCTCGGGGCTTCGCTACCAGCTCTACTTCGACGAGCGCCAGATCGACGGCGACATCGTCAGCGAGTTCGGCAGCGTGCACGTCGTGACGGACAAGATGAGCGCCCCGTACTTGATGGGCGCGACCATCGACTTCGTCGACACGATCGAGAAGCAGGGTTTCACCATCGACAACCCGAACGCGACGGGCTCCTGCGCCTGCGGCGACTCCTTCCACTGACACCGGGTCGGCCCATTGGGGGCCATAAGGGGAGGGGCTAGCCGTCGTGCGTATCGCGGTCACGGGGTCCATCGCGACCGACCACCTGATGACGTTCCCCGGCAAGTTCACCGACCAGCTCATTGCCGACAAGCTGGACAAGGTCTCGCTGTCGTTCCTGGTCGACGACCTGGCCATCCGCCGCGGCGGCGTGGCGGCCAACATCGCCTTCGGCCTCGGCGTGCTCGGCCTGCGGCCGCTGCTGATCGGCGCGGTCGGGGCCGACTTCGCCGAATACCGGAACTGGCTGGAGCACCACGGCGTGAGCACCGCCGGTGTGCGGGAGTCGATACTGCGGCACACGGCGCGCTTCGTCTGCACCACCGACGCCGACGGGAACCAGATCGGCTCGTTCTACGCGGGCGCGATGGCCGAGGACGCGGAGATAAAGATCGCTCCGCTGGCCGCCGAACAGGGCGGCATCGACCTCGTCCTGATCGGAGCCGGTGATCCCGGGGCCATGGTGGTGCACACCGCGGAATGCCGCCAGGCCGGCCTGAAGTTCGCGGCCGATCCCTCCCAGCAGCTGGCCAGGATTCTCGGCGACGAGCAGGTACGCTCGCTCGTCGACGGCGCGGACTACCTGTTCGGCAACGAGTACGAGGAAGCGCTGATCGAGCGCAAGTCCGGCTGGGGCAGCGCGGAGATACTGGCCCGGGTCGGGGTCAGGATCACCACCCTCGGCGCGGCGGGTGCGCGCATCGACCAGCAGGGCCAGCCGCCGATCACGGTGCCCGCGGTGCCAGACGCCAAGCCCGCCGACCCCACCGGGTCGGGCGACGCCTTCCGTTCCGGTTTCCTGGCCGCCGTGGCCTGGGGCCTGTCCCTCGAGCGGGCCGCTCAGCTGGGCAACCTGATGGCCGTCCACGCGCTGGAATCCACCGGTCCGCAGGAATACAACCTGAAGCCCGGCCTCCTGACCGAACGCTTCGCCACCGCCTACGGCGACGCCGCCGCGGCTGAGGTCGCCACGTACGTGCCCGCCTGATCCGCTCAGCTTCCTTTTCCGGCCGAACGGGCCACAGTGCTCGCCGCCGTCACCGAAACGTGATCGCGGCCCGGCCAACCGGATGTCACCCGGTGCCGTCTCACGTCCAAAGCTGCACGTAAGACAGGATTCGTGGGAGGCATCATGAAACGCGCGCACCTCGGCGTCTCGGTCATTTCGCTGCTCGCCGCCGGCCTGCTGAGCTTCAGCCTCGCCGGGCCGGCCCGCGCCGTCCCCGCTCGCCCGGCGTCCGGGCCCAACATGCCCGTGCCCGGGCTCGTCGTACTGGATTGCCCCGGCCAGCCGGCCCTGGTCCGGCCGAAGACGTTCATCCTGTCCTGCGCGGACGGTTACGTCCAGCTGAACAAGCTCTCCTGGACCAGCTGGGCCCCCGGCCTGGCCAGCGCGACCGGCACCCTGGTCAAGAACACGTGCACGCCCAGCTGCGTGGCCGGGCACTTCCACGCCTATCCCGTGCTGGCCATCCTCTGGGGCAAGGCGGCGGTGAAGAACCACCTGGACCAGCAGTGCTACACCAGGCTGACGCTCATCTACCCTGGCTCGCGGCCGCGGGGCGTGCCGCAAACCCAGACCATCTCGCTGCCGACGTCGCTGCCGGCCTGACCGGAGGGTGACCCGCTGCCGGGCGCGGCGCCAGCCGGTGCGCAGGCCCGACCGTCATACTTTGCTGGACGGCGCATGTGGTGCCACGAGTTCGGGAGGCGTGGGCGTGTTTCCAATCCTCGATCGTCCAGGTAAGGGGAAGCCAGGTATCGGCCAGGCGGTCGCCGCGCTGATCTGCGTCGCGCTGGCCGCGGGCTGCGGGTCGTCGTCCAGTTCGCCGTCCACGCCGGCTAGTTCCTCCAGCCCGGCCGCCGCGCCTAGCAGCACCACGCCGTCCACATCGGTGTCCCCAGCCGTTACCGGGACCCCAGGACCATCGCCCTGTGCGACCAGCGGCCTGAAGGTGACGCTGGGCCCCTCGTCGGGTTCGGCGGGGAGCGTGGAACAGACGATTGTCTTCACGAACACCTCGAGCGCTACCTGCACCCTGTACGGCTACCCGGGCGTCTCGCTGGTGTCCGCCCCGCCGTACACCCAGATCGGGCTGGCCGCCAACCGTGACAGCACCACGCCGGTCAGGCTGGTCACGCTGGCGCCCGGCGCGAGCGCCAGCGCCATGCTGCGGATCGTCGACGCGCTGAACTTCGGCCCCGCGACCTGCAGCCCGACCAAGGCGGCCTTCCTGCGTATCTACCCGCCGAACCAGACCGTCCCGGTCTACCTGGCCGATGCATCGGAGACGTGCGCCCAGCCGGTCCAGACCCTGACCGTCCAGGCGGTCCAGGCCGGCTCGGGCGGTACGTCGTAACCCCCAGGAGCGCCTGCGGGAACCCGGGCCGATGGCGGTAGCGTGGCAGGCATGACAACCGCCCTCCCGGCCGCGGGCGCGTCTGGGCTGACCCGCGTTCTGGCGTCCGGTTATCAGGGCCCCCCCGAGCTGACCGTGACCCGGGCCCTGACCGAGTGGACGCTCGACCCGTGGATGCTGGCGCTCATCCTGCTCCTCGGCGGCGCCTACCTCGCCGGGGTCCGCCGGATCCGGGCCAGGGGGGCCAGGGGGGCCAGGGGGGCCAGGGGGGGCGGGCAGCCCCCCCGCGAGCGAGAATGGCCAGTGGCCCGGCCGATCTGGTTCTGCGGTCTCGGTCTCGGCTCCCTGATCATCGCCACCATGTCCTGGGTAGGCGTCTACCAGTCCATCCTGTTTTACGCCCGGGCGGTTCAGACGGTCCTGCTGGTCCTGGTCGTCCCGCTGTTCCTGGCCCTGGGACGCCCGGTCACGCTGGCCGCCGCGGTGTTCCCGCGCGGGGGCGCACGCCTCGAGGCGATCATCCGCTCCCGGCCCGCCAAGATCCTCACGTTCCCGGCGATCACCACGCTCGCGCTGGTCGGCGTGCCGTTCGTGATGTACTTCACGTCCTGGTACGTGGCGGTCTTCCACAGCACCACGGTGCGCGAGCTGACCTACCTGGCGCTGATGGTGCCCGGCTACGTGTTCTTCTGGACGCTGCTGCGGGTCGACCCGGTGCCTAAGGCCTACCCGTACGCCGTCTCCATGTGGATCACCGGCGCGGAGGTCATCGGGGACGCGTTCTTCGGGATCGCGGTCATCGCTTACCAGGGCCTGATCGGTGCCGCCTGGTACCACGCGCTGGCCCGGCCCTGGGGTCCCACGCTGGCCACCGACCAGGTCATCGGCGGGGGAGTGCTGTGGATCCTCGGCGACCTGGTCGGCCTGCCGTTCCTCGCCGCGCAGCTGATCCACCTGATGCGCGAGGACGAGTCGGACGCGGCCCGGATAGACGCCGAACTGGACGCCCGGGAGGCCCAGCCCGCGCCGGCCCGTGCCGCTGGGCCGGCCGCCCCGGACGAGCCAGCCGGCGACCAGGAGCCCCAAGGGTCGCAACTGTGGTGGGAGAGCGACCCTCGCTTCACCAGCCGCTTCAGACGGTCCGGCGGATGAACAGGGCCCAGCCGCGGGGGAGGTCCTGGGCGCGGACGAACTCCTGTGACTTCATCGCGCACCAGGCCGGCACGTCGGTGTAGGCCGCCGGGTCGTCGGCCAGCACGGATACGATCGCGCCCAGCGGGACGTCCCTGATCTGCTCGGCGAGCATGATGATGGGGATCGGACACTTGCGGCCGAGCGCGTCGATGGTCAGCATGGGAGCCAGGCCGGGAGGTGGCGCCATGGCCCGTTCGGACTCAGGAAACCCGGAAGTGGGGACGGAACTGGCCGGGGGGTCCGTGCGGCGAGCCGCGGAACCGCGCCCGAACAGGCGGAGCCGGTGTCCGGTCATGCGCGCACGCTCACGCCTCTCATCATGCCCGCCGCGGCCTGTGGTACGCGCCCCAGTCCAAAGATCGGGCCGCAAAGATGACGGAAACATGTGGGGGTCGAGGAAGGCCCGGAGCCGGTGCGCGATACTGTTTGCACGACACGCTGTAGCAGAACCGAGGAAGGCCCCTCGCCTTGACTACCGATCACGCCGGACACGGTTCGCCGAGAACCAAGTCCCCTGGTCCCCGCCGGGTGCGGACCGCCCGCGCGTGGGGCATGACGGTCGCGCTCGTGCTGCTGGTCCTCGGCCTGACCGGGTGCACGAACAACTCGTTCACCCGGCTCGGCTTCCCCAATCCGATCACCGAGCAGGGCAAGACCGTCGTCACGCTCTGGCAGGGGTCCTGGATAGCGGCCCTCGCGGTCGGCGCGGTGGTCTGGGGCCTGATCCTGTGGGCGGTGATCTTCCACCGCAAGCGCGGCGACAAGCTCCCGCCGCAGGCGCGTTACAACATGCCGATCGAGATCATGTACACCGCCGTGCCGTTCGTGCTGATCGCGATCCTGTTCTACTACACCGCCAAGGACGAGAACTACATCGACAAGGTCTCGCCCAAGCCGGACGTGATCGTGAACGTGCTCGGCTTCCAGTGGAGCTGGCAGTTCAACTACCCGCAGTACCATGTGACCAACGTCGGCAACATGTGGCAGGAGGGCCCGCTGCCAGTGCTGGAGATCCCGACCGGGGAGACGGTCGAGTTCAACCTGACCTCCGCCGACGTCGTGCACGCGTTCTGGATCCCGGAGTTCCTGTTCAAGCGGGACGTCATCCCCGATCACCCGAACCACTTCGAGATCACGGCCACGCAGACGGGCACCTTCATCGGTCACTGCAGCGAGTTGTGCGGCCTGTATCACAGTCGCATGCTGTTTACTGTGAAGGTCGTGACCCCACAGCAATTCCAGGCCGACATGGCCGCCGAGCAGGCGGCGCAGCAGTCATCCGGGAGCACGCAGTGAGCACCATCGAGCAGCCCGCCCGCGTCCTCGAGACGCCGAGGACTGAGCGCAAGGGGAACATCCTCGCGGCCTGGCTGTCCTCGACCGACCACAAGATCATCGGGCACCTGTACCTGATCACCTCGTTCTTCTTCTTCCTGTGCGCCGGGGTCATGGCGCTGCTGATGCGGATCCAGCTGCTCGGGCCCGATCAGCACTTCGTGTCCGACCAGCAGTACAACGAGCTGTTCACCATGCACGGCACGCTGATGCTGCTGCTGTTCGCCACCCCGCTGTTCGTCGGGTTCACGAACGAGCTGATGCCGCTGCAGATCGGCGCGCCGGACGTGGCGTTCCCGCGGCTGAACATACTGAGCTACTGGCTCTTCTTGTTCGGCGGGCTGATCCTGCTGGCCAGCTTCCTGAGCCCGGGCGGCTCGGCGTCGTTCGGCTGGTACGCGTACTCCCCGCTGACCAGCGCGATCTACTCACCCGGTATCGGCGCCGACATGTGGATCATGGGCTTGGTGCTGTCCGGCTTCGGCACGATCTTGTCCGGGGTCAACTTCGTCACCACGATCTTCTGCATGCGGGCGCCCGGCATGACGATGTTCCGGATGCCGATGTTCTGCTGGAACGCGCTGCTGACCTCGATGCTGGTCCTGATGGCGTTTCCGGTGCTGGCCGCCGCGCTGCTGGTGCTCGAGATCGACCGGCGGCTTGGCGCGCACGTCTTCGACGCCGCCAGCGGCGGGGCGATCTTGTGGCAGAACCTGTTCTGGTTCTTCGGCCATCCCGAGGTCTATATTCTCGCGCTGCCGTTCTTCGGCATCGCGACCGAGATCATCCCGGTATTCAGCCGCAAGCCGCTGTTCGGCTACAAGACGCTGATCGCCGCGACGATCTCGATCGCTGGCCTGTCCATGACCGTGTGGGCGCACCACATGTTCACCACCGGAGCGGTGCTGCTGCCGTTCTTCTCGTTCATGACGTTCCTGATCGCGGTGCCGACCGGGGTGAAGTTCTTCAACTGGGTGGGCACCATGTGGAAGGGGCAGCTCACCTTCGAGCCGCCGATGCTGTTTACCGTCGGGTTTCTGATCGTGTTCCTGTTCGGCGGCCTCACCGGCATCATCCTGGCCTCCCCGCCGATGGACTTCGCGGTGTCCGACTCCTACTTCGTGGTGGCGCACTTCCACTACGTGCTGGCGGGCACGGTGCTGTTCGAGATGTTCGCCGGGTTCTACTTCTGGTGGCCGAAGATGACCGGCAAGATGCTGAACAGCCGGATCGGCAAGGTCCAGTTCTGGTTCATGTTCATCGGCTTTAACATGACGTTCCTGGTCCAGCACTGGATGGGCGTCGAGGGCATGCCGCGGCGCATCGCCAACTATCCCTACCTGCCGGGGAACGTGACCACGCTCAACGTCATCTCCTCGGTCGGATCGTGGATCCTCGCCCTGTCCATCCTCCTGTTCTTCTGGAACGTGTACGTGACCTGGCGGTACGGGGAGCGGGTGACCGAAGAGGACCCGTGGGGTTTCTGCAGCTCGCTGGAGTGGGCGACGTCCTGCCCGCCGCCGCGGCATAACTTCTACCGGATCCCGCGGATCAGGTCCGAGCGGCCCGCGTTCGAGGCGCACTACCCGGACATCAAGTGGGGCCGTGCCTCACACGGACTCGAGCAGACGATCCCGGCCATCGAGAGCGCGCGGAAGTAGGTTCGGAGCATGAAGGTCGAAGGCTGGCTGTTCCTCGGCTGCGCGGTGTTCTTCGGCGGCACGGACGTCGTGTACTGGTACGTCTCGCACGACCCGACCGGGACCGCCGCACTCGCGTTCACCGTCGGCCTGGCCATTCTCATCGGCTTCTACGTGCTGTTCACCGGGCGCCGGCTGCCCGTGCGGCCGGAGGACGACAACGAGGGTGAGATCGCGCAGGGCGCCGGCGAGGTCGGGTTCTTCAGCCCGTACAGCTGGTGGCCGCTGTTCCTCGGGCTCGGCGCGGCCACCGCGGCCCTGGGCGTGGCGGTCGGCTGGTGGCTGTTCCTGATCGGGATGCTGTTCACCGTGTGCGCCACGATCGGCTTCGTCTTCGAGTACTACCGCGGCCACTTCTCGCACTAGTAGTAGTACGGGAACCGCGCCCAGTCCGGGCGGCGCTTCTCCAGGAACGCGTCGCGGCCCTCGGTGGCCTCGTCGGTCATGTAGGCCAGCCGGGTAGCCTCGGCCGCGAACACCTGCTGTCCCACGAGCCCGTCGTCGATGAGGTTGAACGCGTACTTCAGCATCCGCTGGGAGGTCGGGCTCTTGGCGTTGATCTTGGCCGCCCACTCCAGCGCAGTCCGCTCCAGGTCCGCGTGCGGCACCACCGCGTTGACCATGCCCATCCGGTGGGCAGCCTCGGCGTCGTACGTCTCGCCGAGGAAGAAGATCTCCCGGGCGAACTTCTGGCCGACCTGGCGGGCCAGATAGGCCGAGCCGTAGCCCCCGTCGAAGCTGCCTACGTCGGCGTCGGTCTGCTTGAACCGGGCGTGCTCGCGGCTGGCCAGGGTGAGATCGCAGACGACATGCAGGCTGTGCCCTCCTCCCGCGGCCCAGCCGGGTACCACGCAGATGACCACCTTGGGCATGAACCGGATCAGCCGGTGCACCTCCATGATGTGCAGGCGACCGGCCCGGGCCGGGTCGATGGTCTCGGCGGTCTCGCCATCGGCGTACCGGTACCCGTCGCGGCCGCGGATGCGCTGGTCGCCTCCGGAGCAGAAGGCCCATCCGCCGTCCTTCGGCGACGGGCCGTTGCCCGTGAGCAGCACGCACCCCACGTCGCCGGACATCCGCGCGTGGTCCAGCGCGCGGTACAGCTCGTCGACGGTGTGCGGCCGGAACGCGTTCCTGACCTCGGGCCGGTCGAAGGCGACGCGGACCGTGCCCGACTCGACGGCCCGGTGGTAGGTGATGTCGCTGAAGGAGAACCCTTCCACGCGGCGCCACCGCTCAGGGTCGAAGATCTCAGATACCATGACCCCCATTCTGGCCGACCCGCCCGGATCCCTGGCCGGGAACCGGGGAACCTCACTGGAGCGTGGTGACCAGGCCGGACTGGTAAGCGATGATGACGAGCTGGATGCGGTCCCGCGCGTCGAGCTTGGTCAGCAGGTGCGCCACGTGGGTCTTGGCCGTGGCCGGGCTGATCGTCAGCTCCTCGGCGATCTCCCCGTTGGACAGGCCCCGGGCCACCATGGAGAGGACCTCCAGCTCCCGGTCGGTCAGTACCCGGGCGAGCCGCCCGGCGGTGCAGCGGCTGTTCGAGGTGGTCCTCGCCGCGAGATCCGGGCAGGCGTCGGGGTCGGCGTCGGCCGGCCTGGCCGTGGTGGCCGCGGTGCGGGCGAACTCGCCGATCAGGCGGCGGGTCACGCTCGGCGCCAGCAGCGCGTCGCCCGCGGCCACGACCCGGATGGCGGTGAGCAGGTCGGCCGGCAGGGTGTCCTTGAGCAGGAACCCGCTGGCGCCCGCCCGCAGCGCGGCGAAGACGTATTCGTCCAGGTCGAAGGTGGTCAGGATGAGCGTACGGACCTCGGTGCTCTGGCTGATCTGCCGGGTTGCCTCGATGCCGTTCATGACCGGCATGCGGACGTCCATCAAGATGACATCGGGTCTGGCCCGCCGGGCCGCCTCGACGGCCTCCACGCCGTTACCCGCCTCGCCGACCACGATGAAGCCGGGCGTGGCCGAGATGATGCCGCAGAAGCCCACCCGGACCAGGGCCTGATCGTCGGCGACCACGACCCGGATCGGCTCGGAACCGGTCATGCGCTGCTGGGGGGCAGCGGAATGCGCGCGCTCACCCGGAACCCGTAGCCGGGCAGCGGCCCGGCGCTGAACTCGCCGCCGAGCAAGGTGACCCGCTCGCGCATGCCGATGATGCCGTGCCCCGCGCCAGGGAGCACGCCCGGCAGCGCGTCAGGCAGGGGAGCGGCGGGCTCGGCCGGTGCGTCGTCCAGGATGCCCACGCCGTGCCGGGCGGCCCCGTTCCGCGACATCAGGGCGGTGCCGTTCGGGGCGGCGGCCCCGTGGCGGGATACCCCGGCGCCGGCCAGCTCACCGGCCGGCATCCCGGTGCCGTTGTCGGTGACCTCGATGGTCAGCTCGTCGTCCCGGCGGCCGAGCAGGACCCGGCACGAGCTGGTCTGGGCGTGCTTGACCACGTTGGTCAGCGCCTCCTGGATGATCCGGTAGGCCGACCGGTCGATGCTCGCCGGCAGGTCGTGAGGCTGGCCGAAGCAGGTCACGTCGACCCGCACGCCCGCGCCCGCCGTCCGCTCGACCAGCCGGTCCAGGTCGGCCAGCCCGGGCGCGGGGAACAGCGGCGCGCCCGGCCCGTCCGGTGCCGCCGCCCCGCCGCCGTCCGCGCCGGTACCGTCCGCTCGCACGTCGGCATCGTCGGCCTGCCGGAGCGCGCCCAGCATCCGGCGCATCTCGTCCAGCGCCTCGCGGCTGGTGGCCTGGATGGCCCCGAGCGCGGCCCGGGCGTCGCACGGCTGGGAGTCGATCACGTACTGACCGTAGCCGGCCTGGACCGCGATCACGCTCATGCTGTGCGCGACCACGTCGTGCAGTTCCCTGGCGATGCGCAGCCGCTCCTGGGCGACGGCCTTGCTGGCCGCCTCGTCCTGCAGGCTGACCGCGTACCGGCGGCGCTGCCGCACGGTGTACCCGATGGTCCAGACGACGATCACGCACAGCGCGACCGAGATCAGGCCGCCCTCGTTGAAGAAGCCGCCCCAGCCGATCGCCAGCAGCACGGTGTCGGCGAGCAGCGTGATGTACACGGCGACCAGGACACGGGCCGCGTCCCGGCGCCGTTCGTAGGTGGACGCCACCAGGTAGAGCACGTAGGCGACGGGCAGGAAGTAGATGAGGGCGCTGAAGTCCGGGCCGGTCAGCGCCGTCGTGACCGTGGAGCCGACCAGCAGCAGCCCGAGCATGAACACCGGGCGGCGGCGGCGCAGGGCCACCGCGACACCCGCCGTCGTGATCACGAGGAAGGCCAGCGGCCCGCCCGCCGGCAGCGGGAAGTAGTGCAGCCCGCCGAACTGCGGCAGGAACTCCTCCGCCCGCATGGCATGGCTGACTGCCGTGAACAGGATCACCGAGGTGAGCCCGCCGGCCACATAGTCCAGCGCCGTCCAGTGCCTGGGCCCCAGCCGCGCCGTCATTGGTGGGCGCTGCCGCGTGGCCGGATCATCCGAGGTGCGCACATACCTACGGTAACCGCCATGGCCGCGTGCGGCGTCATCCTGCAGGTGTAGGCCACCGCGATGAGCCGCCCCACGGCGCCACGCAACTTCACTCTCCGGGGTGATGACGGGCCCGTCCGCCTGCTGGCACGGTTGCACCATGCCATCCACCGAAGCCCCCGAGGGGCCGCCGTCGCCGGCCGTCATGGAGACGGCCGTCGTCGAGACGAGGGCGCTGACCAAGGTGTATCCGGGGAACGTGACCGCGCTCGACGGGCTCACGGTCGACGTGGCGGCTGGCGTCACCGGGCTGGTCGGCGCGAACGGCGCGGGCAAGTCGACGTTGATCAAGATCCTGCTCGGCCTGATCCCGCCGACCGAGGGCCAGGCCAAGGTGCTCGGCCACGACTGCCAGGCCGGCGGCGAGATGATCAGGACCCTGCTCGGCTACATGCCGGAGCACGACTGCCTGCCGCCCGACGTCACCGCGACCGAGTTCGTGACCCACCTGGGCCGGATGTCCGGGCTGCCGCCCACGGTGGCCAAGGAACGCGCCGCCGAGTCGCTGCGCCACGTCGGGCTGCACGAGGAGCGGTACCGCCTGATCGGCACCTATTCCACCGGCATGAAACAGCGGGTCAAACTGGCCCAGGCGCTGGTCGGAGACCCCCGGCTGCTGCTGCTGGACGAGCCGACCAATGGCCTGGACCCGGCCGGGCGCACCGCCATGCTGGAGCTCATCGGCCGGATCGGGGCGGAGTTCGGCATCTCGATCGTGGTCGCCTCCCACCTGCTCGGCGAGATCGAGCGGATCTGCGACCACCTGGTCGCGATCGAAGGCGGACGGCTGCTGCGGGCCGACACCATCACCAGCTTCACCCGGGCCAGCCAGGTCCTCGCGGTCGAAGTCGAGGAAGGCCTCGCGCAGCTGCAGCAGGAACTGGCCGCCCGCGGCCTGGCCGCCACCCTCGCCCAGCGAACCCTCCTGGTCCCGCTGGGCGGCGACGACACCTACGACGTGGTACGGGACGCCGTGGCCGATCTGGCCCTGCCGCTGTGCCGGCTGGAGCGGCGCCGGCACCAGGTCGAGGAGCTGTTCCGCGACGAAGAGGGGGCCGCCCATGTCTGAAACCCAAGGGGGCCAGAGCGCCGCCGGGGTCATCCACGACCTCGGTTACCGCCGCTACGACGGCCCCCGGCTGGGCCGCGCGCAGATCGTCAGGGCCCTGGTCTGGCACAGCTTCCGCTCCTCGTGGGGCATCGGACGGGGCGTGAAGGCCAAGATCATCCCGATCCTGGCGGCCGTCGCGATGTGCCTGCCCGCGTTCGTCAACGCGTTCGCGGTGGCCCGCGGAAACCCGCGGCTGTTCGGCTACGACGTCTACGTGCCGCAGCTCCGGGTCATCGTGGTGACGATCTTCCTCGCCGCGCAGGCGCCCGAGCTGGTATCCAGGGACCTGCGCAGCCACGTGCTGCCGCTGTACTTCTCCCGGCCGATACGCCGCGGGGACTACCCGCTGGCCAAGTACATCGCGCTCACCGCGGCGCTCCTGCTGCTGATCGAGGTGCCGCTGCTCATCACGTACGTGGGCACGATCGCGTCGGCCAAGAACGGTCACGGCGTGTGGGGCGAGACCAAGGCGCTCATCCCGGGCCTCGGCGTAGGCCTGATGTGGGCCGTGCTGATGGCGGCGGTCGGCCTGGTCCTGGCCTCCCTCACCGGCCGCCGCGCGTACGCGACCGGGATCGTGGCCATCTCGTGCTTCCTCACCTGGACCGTATCCGAGCTGCTGATCCAGTCCGAGGGCGGCGTGACGTCCACCTCCACCGGAGCACGGATCGGAGGGCTGTTCAGCCCGTTCAACCTCCTGGACGGGGTACGGATCTGGCTCGGCGGCACGTCGCCGGGTGACGACGCCAATCCAGGCCACTTCGGCCCGCTGTACGGGGTCGTGGCCGTCCTCCTGCTCGCGGCCTGCCTCGGGGGCCTGGCCGCGAGGTACCGGAAGGTGAGCCGGGCATGACCATCGAACTCCGCAACGTCTCCCGCTGGTACGGCAACGTGGTGGCGGTCAACGACGTCACGATGTCGATCGGGCCCGGAGTGACGGGGCTGCTCGGCCCGAACGGCGCGGGAAAGTCGACGATCATGCACATGATCGCCGGCTTCCTGCCGCCGTCCCGCGGCGAGCTCACCGTGGCCGGCGGCCACAGCTGGCACAACCCCGAGATCTACCGGACCGTCGGCCTGGTCCCGGAGCGGGACTCGGTGTACGCGTTCCTGACCGGCGAGCAGTTCGTCACCGCGACCGCGAAGCTGCACCAGCTCACCGACCCGGCCGCGGCGGCGGTGCGGGCCATCGCCCTGCTCGACATGGCCGACGCGGCGGACCGCAAGATCGCCACCTACTCCAAGGGCATGCGGCAGCGCATCAAGGTGGCCGCCGCGCTCGTGCACGACCCGCAGATCCTGGTGCTCGACGAGCCGTTCAACGGCATGGACCCGCGCCAGCGGCTGCACATGATGGACCTGCTGGACAAGCTGGGCAGCGAGGGCCGGACGATCCTGTTCAGCTCGCACATCCTGGAAGAGGTCGAGCGGCTGTCGGGCACGATCCAGGTGGTGGTGGCCGGCCGCCTGGCCGCGTCCGGCGACTTCCGCGCCATCCGGCGGCTGATGACCAGCCGGCCGCACGTGTTCACCGTGCGGTCCTCCGACGACCGCCTGCTCGGCGGCGCGCTCATTGCCCGGCCCGCGGTGACCGCGGTAGAGCTGGCTGGGCCGCCCAACTCCGGCCTGCAGGTCCGGACCTCGGACTACGGCGCGTTCTGCCGGGACATCGCCGTCCTGGCCCGGGACCACGGCATCCGGCTGCGCGAGGTGCAGCCCACCGACGAGTCTCTGGAAAGCGTCTTCGCCTACCTCGTGGCCGACTAAAGGAGCAGCATGTCCGGCTTGTTCAACCCGACCGTCGCGTGGATCACGACCCGCGCCACCCTGGGCCGCAAGCGAGTGCTGCTGTTCGCGATCCCGGCGGTGATCCTGATCGTGGTCACGGTCGCGCTCAAGGCCAGCCGCCCGCCGTCCCGGCCCTGGCCGTCGTACGTGCTGGGCACGTTCGGCTTCTCGGTGCTGCTGCCGCTGACCGCGCTGATCATCGGCTGCAGCGTGCTCGGCGCCGAGATCGACGACGGCAGCGCCATCCACCTGCTGGCCACCCCGGTCCGCCGCTCGTCGGTGATCATCACCAAGTTCCTCGTGGCCACCGGCCTGACCATCGTCTTCGCCGCGGTGCCCGAGTTCATCGCGGCCCTGATCTCCGGCGGCGGCAGCACTGCGCCCGTCGTGACCATCAATCCGAACGGCCCGGCGACCGTCATCCCGGGCGCCGTCATCAACAGCACCCATTTCGCCGTCGGCCTGTTCGTCGGAGCCCTGTTCTGCGCGGTGATCTACAACGCGGTCTTCGTCATGGTCTCGGCGGCGACCACCCGCGCCATCGCCGTCGGCCTGCTCTACGTGCTGATCTGGGAGGCGCTGCTGTCCAACTTCGTCAGCGGCGCGCGCCTGCTGTCGGTCAGCCACTACGGGCTCGGCGTCGCCAACGGGATCGCGCACGACACCACACTGAACGCGGGCCTCACCGTGACGGTATCCGTCGTCATGGGCGTCCTCGTCACCGTCCTCGCGCTCGGCCTGGCCATCAACCTGCTGTCGTCCTTCACCCTCAAGGGCGAGCCCGCTTAGAGCCAGGACCGGACCGTCGCGCCACGGCTGGCTACCCGGCGAGCTGAGGCTTCTGCGATGCGATCTGCGCGACTATCTGTGCGGCCAGGACGCTGACCTTGACGTTGGCTCGCTGAGAGGCCCGGCGCAGCAGCTCGTACGCTTCCTCGGGCCCGCACCGATTCTGTGCCATCAAGATGCCCTTGGCCTGCTCGATCACCGGCATGGTGTCCAGCCTGGCTTGCAGCCGGGCGAACGCGGAGTACTGCAGCCGCTCCCGCTGAGGCTGGCCATCTTCGTACCGATTCACGGTGGCCTGCAGCCGGGCCATGACATCCTCGAACCGCCGGGTCTGGGCATCGAATTCCAGCCGCGCCGCGCGCAGTCGGCTGCTGGTCATCCGGCCATCGCCGGGATCGGCATCCATGCGATGAAGCTTACCGAGGAGCGCGAAACCACGGCGCCGCGTGCGGCTGGTTCACGGCGGGCCCCAGCGCGCCGAGCGGCCCTGGCCGAGGGTGATGATGAGCACGTCGGATACTGGCGAGCCGGGCGCGGCGTCGCGGGCCCGGGCCACCTTGCGCCAGCCCCACTTCCGGAAGGCATGCTGCGCCGCGATGGCCGTCGGCAGCACGGTCAGCGTCGCCCGCTCCTCGGGCCGCTTCGCCAGGATCAGGTCGTGCAGGGCCTCGGCTATGCCCTGCCGCCGCCAGGAGGCGCGGACCACCAATTCGACCAGCGCGAAGGTGCGGCCGGGATGCTCGGCGGTGACCTCGTCCGGCAGCGGGGCCGTCAGGTGCCGCCACCAGGAGGTCGACGGCCGGAGCGGCATTCCGCAGGCGTAACCAACCAGGTAACCGCCGTGGCGGGCCTCGGCGAGGACGAAGCCCGGCTGGCGGCGCAGGACCCGGAACCGGCCGGCGAACGAGCCGTCATCGCCACGCCCGTAGACCTCGGCGTGCAAGGCCCGCAGTTCGTCCGCGTGCGCCCCGGCCTGCGTCCCGTCGAGCAGCTCGAACATTATCCCCGGCTGACCCCCCACGCCCCCATCTTCCTCCCACGAGCCGGAAACCCATGAAACCCCATGAAAACCCATGAAAACCCATGAAAGCCCATGAGACCCTCGGGAAACTCCGGGGTCGGTCCACTACCGCGAAGTAGCTTGGATGCGTCATGATCCAGCCATGGATCAGGCGATCAGTCAGCCGGACGTGCAATCGCTTGCGCTGGCCGAACCGGCCGAGCATGTGCGGATCCGCTGGATCCTCGGCCTCACCCTGGCCAGCCTGGGCATGTGGATGGCGAATCAGACGCCGTCGCAGGTCATGCTCGCGCTTCAGCTGCAGGACATCACGCCCCGTCACAAGGTCGTCGCGCTCGGGGTGGTGACCGCGGTCGGGGCCGTCTCCTCCGTGCTGGCCACCCCGGTCGTCGGCGCGCTGTCCGACCCGACCGCGCACGGTCGCCGGCTGGGCCGGTTCAGCGGCCGCCGGCACCGGTGGACGCTGGTCATGGCCGTACTCGCCGCGGCCTTCCTGGCGCTGCTGGCCAAGGCGGGCACGGTAGTGGCCGTGGCCCTGCTGTGGGTGCTGTTCAGCGCCTTCCAGAACGGCGAGTACGCCACCTTGAGCGCGGCCCTCCCGGACCACGTGCCGGTACGGCAGCGCGCCACGGTGTCCGGCTGGGTGGGCATGCCGCTCGCGCTCGGCCTGGTCCTGGGCACGGTCCTGGTCGTCGACGTGCTCAACCAGGACCTGGTCACTGGCTATATTGCGCTGGCGATCCTGATGGTGGTGCTCGTGCTGCCGTTCGTGCTGTTCACCCCCGACCCCCCGCTCGCGCCGGAGCACCGGGAGCCGTTCTCCTGGCGCCGGCTGGGCTCTGCTTACTGGATCAGCCCGCGCAAGTACCCTGATTTCGGCTGGGCCTGGCTGACCCGCTTCCTGGCCACGCTGGCCGTCGCCATGGGCACCCTGTACCTGCTCTACTTCCTGCGCGACGCGGTGCACTATTCGCGGCTGTTCCCCGGCCAGACCGCCGCGGACGGCCTGCTCATCCTGATCCTGATCTACACCGGCGGCGTGGTGCTCACCTCGATCGTCGGCGGGATCATCTCCGACCGCCGCGGCCGCCGTAAGACGCTCGTCACCGTGTCCGGCCTGCTGATGGCGGCGGCGGCGCTGGTACTGGCGTTCTGGGAGACCTGGCCGGGCGCGCTGCTGGCGGCGGCGCTCTTCGGCATCGGCTTCGGCGCCTACATCGCGGTCGACCAGGCGCTGATCACGCAGGTGCTGCCGAAGGCCCGCGACCGGGCCAAGGACCTCGGCATCATCAACATCGCCATCGTCTGCCCGTACGCCATCGGCCCGCTGATCGCCGCCCCGCTCGTCTCGCTGGCCGGCTACCCGGCCCTGTTCGGAGCGACCGCGGCGGTGGCCATCGTGGCCTCGATCGGAGTCTGGCAGATCAAGAGCGTCCGCTGACGCCGCGTCGCGTCTGCGGAGCCGCTGCGAGTCGTCAGACTCCCCGTCCGAGCCCTCGCCGCTGGGGTGCTCGGCCTGACCACCGCCAGCGGAGCCCGCCTAGCTTTGTTCCGGGGGTTCCTCGTGGGGATGCCAAAGGAGCGGGTCTGAGTGGGGGATCGAGCTCTCTGGAAGCTCGCCGGGGCCAATCTCGGCATGCTCCTCAGGAGGCCCGTGGCCGTTGCCGTGGCCGTTGCCGTGACCGTTGGTCTCGAGCGTGATCGTCTCGGCGAAGGCGCGGTTGGCGATCGCCCGGGCCCGGCCCAGGGCGCCGTGCGCCTGCGGCGCGGGCACGCCGTTCTCGTCCTCGGACCCGGGTGCGGGCATGAGGGCGGGCACCTTCTTGGCCTCGAGCGGCGCGCGTTCCTCCTCGTCCAGCGGCCGGTGCACCTCGATGAACTCGCCGTCGGGCAGCTGCCTGATGATGCCGGTCTCGAGCCCGTGCTCGAGCAGTTCCCGGTCCTTACGCTGGAGGCCGATGCAGATACGTCTAGTGACGTAGAACGCGATCGCCGGTCCCACGAAGATCAGCACCCGCGCGATCCAGGTGACCGTATACAGCGGGATCTGCGTGTAATCGGCGATAACGTCGTTCGCGCCCTCGGCCCACAGCACGCCGTAGAACACCACCGCCGCCATGCCGGTCGCGGTGCGGATGGGCGCGTTCCTGGGCCGGTCGAGGACATTGTGGTAGGACCGGTCCCCGGTCGCCCACTGCTCGAAGAACGGCCAGAACGCCGCGCCGCCCAAGACCACGGTCAGCGGCACCGCGAACGGGATGAGCACGCTGAAGCTGATCGTGTGCCCGAGGAAGTTCCACTCCCAGGCAGGCATCATGCGCAGCGAGCCCTCCAGGATGCCCATGTAGAAGTCGGGCTGCGAGGCGGACGAGATCTGCACCGGACTGTACGGCCCGTATAGCCAGATCGGGTTGATCTGAGCGAACGTGGCGAGCAGCGCGAGCGCCGCGAAGATGAAGAAGAACCACGCGGTGCCCTTGGCGATGAAGTACGGGAAGAACGGCTGGCCGACCACGTTCCTCTCAGTGCGCCCGAGGCCCGGCATCTGGGTGTGTTTCTGGTGGACCATGATGAACAGATGGGCCGTGATCAGCGCCAGGATCAGGCCCGGGATCAGCAGCACGTGGACGATGTACAGCCTCGGGATGATGATGTCGCCCGGGTAAGGCCCGCCGAACAAGAAGAACGACAGGTACGTGCCGACGATCGGGATGCCTTGCAGCACGCCCTCGAAGATCCGCAGGCCGGCCCCGGACAGCTGGTCGTCGGGCAGGGAGTAACCAAACAGCCCCTCGAGCAGCCCCAGGGTGAACAGCCCGATCCCGATCAGCCAGTTGACCTCGCGCGGCTTGCGGTAGGCGCCGGTGAAGAAGATGCGCAGCATGTGAATGATGAGCGCCGCCATGAACAGGTCGGCCGCCCAGTGATGGATCTGCCGCATGAGCAGCCCGGCCCGGACGTCGAAGCTGATGTTCAGCGTCGAGGCGTAGGCCTGGCTCATCGTGAGGCCGTTCAGCTTGACGTACGAGCCGTGGTAGACGACCGGGGCCGAGGACGGGACGAAGAACAGCGCCAGGAACGTCCCGGTCAGCAGCAGGATGACGAACGACCACAGCGCGATCTCGCCGAGCATGAACGACCAGTGGTCAGGAAACACCTTCCGCATGAGCACGCGGAGTCCGCGCGCTCCGTGGAACCTGTCGTCCAGCCATGATCCGGTGCCGCTCAGCGCCTTCGGAACGTCAATCGTGTCGCTCATCCGCGCTCCCAGAAGCTCGGGCCGACGGGCTGGGTGAAGTCGCTCTTGGCCACCAGGTAGCCCTGGGCGTCGGTGGTCAGCGGCAGCTGCGGCAGCGGCCGGGGCGCCGGGCCGAAGATCACGGTCGCGCCGGTCGACGCGTCGAACGTGGACTGGTGGCACGGGCATAGGAGATGGTGCGTGGTCTGCTCGTAGAGCCCCACCGGGCAGCCAACGTGCGTGCAGATCCTGGAGTAGGCGACGATGTTGTCGACCGTCCAGTTCATCGTGCCGATCAGCGTACCGCCGTTGGATACCGTCGGGATCTGCAGCTCGCCCGGCCGGAACTTGATCAAGGTGACGGTGGCCTTGGCGAGGACATCGAGATCGTCGGTGTAACCCTCGGGCACGATCGTGATACTTTGCCCGGGCGCGCTGAACTCGGCCGGGGTGATCGGCTGGTTGGTGCCGTAGACCAGCAGCCGTCGGCCCGGGCTCCATACGGTGTGCCGCAGGCTGGTGCCGGGCAGCGGGCCCATGTCGCGCAGCACCACGATCGGGATGGCGGCCAGCGGCAGCGTGGCGAGCAGCAGCGTGCGCCGGACCATGGGCCGCTTGACGAACTGGCTCGCGGCGGTGCCCTCGACGAAGTACTCGTCGAAGGCCTCCCGGTCGGCGTCGCTCGACCGCAGCTCGTGCCGTTCCTCGACCATCTCCACGTCCGGCATCAGCTGCCGGACCCAGATCAGCGCACCGAACCCCAGGCCGACCAGCGCCACGGACAGCGACAAGCCCAGCGCCAGGTTGGACCGGAAGACGCTGTCGACCGAACCGACCTCCAGGCCGATGTACGCGGCGATGAACCCGCAGCCCGCGATGAACGCGAGCACGAAGCAGAACGCGACGATCTTCTCGGCGTTGCTGGCGTGCGCGGGGTAGTCCGATACTTCAGGCAGCTTCTCCTCGGCCGGCTCCACCTCGGCGCCGTGGCCGTCCGCCGCGCCGCCGTCGTCGGCTCCGGACCCGAGCAGCCGCGGAGTCGGCGGGGGAGTCCCGATCACCCGGTGCGGGGGAACTGGGGCCCCAGAACCTTCCGGGCCCTCGACCTCTTCCATGTCGCTCATCAGTGCTCCGTCCCCGACGTCCCCGACGTCCCCGCGGTCCGCGCCTCCCGTGCGTTCTCTTCCTGCGCCACATCCCAGGGCTCACGCCGCTTGGCGGTGAGCCACATCGCGATCAGCACCAGGACGCCCATCCCGCCGAGGAAGATGACCAGGCCCTCGGTGACGGGCCCGACCCGGCCGAGCGACAGCCCGCCCGGGTTGGGCTCGACCCGCGTCTCGGTGATGTAGGCGATGATGTCCCGCTTGGCCGACGGGGTGAGCGCGCCGTCGGCGAACACCGGCATCGCCTCGGGCCCGGTCAGCATGGCGGTATAGATCTGCGTGGGGGTGGCCTGGGTCATCGCCGGCGCGAACTTGCCGTAGGTGAGCGCCCCGCCATCCCCGGCGAAGCCGTGGCACTGCGCGCAGTTGGCCATGAACAGCTGCGACCCGAGCGCGGTGTTCGCTCCCTCGGTGGAGACCTGCTCGGCGGTCGGAATCGGGGGCCCGCCGCCGATGGACTGGATATAGGCGGCGATGTCGAGGATCTCCTGCTCGGTGAACTTCACCGGGCCGCGGGCGTTCTCCGCGCCGACCTCCTTGGCCGGCATGCGGCCGGTGGACATCTGGAAGTAGACGGCGGCCGCGCCCGCGCCGATCAGGCTGGGCGCCTGCGAGGTGCCCTGCGCGTCGAGACCGTGGCAGCTTGAGCACGTCGCTTCGAACAAGGCCCGGCCGTTCGCGATGTCCTGCTGGGCCGTGGTCGGAGCCGCTTGCGCGCTGGTACGGGTCAGGGCCCCGTACAGCAGCCCGACGATGACGAGCCCGAGCAGCAGTGCCGCGTAGCCGACGACCGGGCGCCTGCGCCTGGCGTTGATCCAGCCCACTCGCTGTCCCCTGACTAGTGGATGAGGTAGATGGTGGTGAACAGGCCGATCCACACAACGTCGACGAAGTGCCAGTAGTACGAGACGACGATCGCGCTGACCTGCTGTTCATGAGTGAATCTCTTGGCCGCGTAGGTGCGGCCGAGGAGGAAGATGAAGGCGATGAGGCCACCGGTCACGTGCAGCCCGTGGAATCCGGTGGTCAGGTAGAACACCGAGCCATAATTGCTGGACGACAGGGTGAGGCCCTGTTTCCTGATCAGGTCCAGGTACTCATAGCCCTGCCCGAGGACGAAGTACGTGCCCATCAGGAGCGAGAGCACGTACCACTCGCGAAGGCCCCAGCTCATGGGGTGGAAAAGCCCCCTGGTGCGCTTGATCTGGCCGCGCTCGACCGCGAACACGCCCATCTGGCAGGTGACGCTAGACAGCAGGAGCACGGTGGTGTTAACCGACCCGAGCGCGATGTCCAGGTGGGCGCCCGGCCAGGCCAGCCCCTGGCCCTTGTCCACCGACCTGATGGTGAAGTACATCGCGAACAGGGCCGCGAAGAACATCAGCTCGGAGGAGAGCCAGACGATGGTGCCCACGCTGACCAGGTTCGGTCTGCTGGCCGGCGTGCGGGGGCTCGTCTGCACGGTTGCTGTCGCCACGAGGCCATTATTACGACAACCTGTAGGCGATCGCTACGCGACCCCCCGCCTTGCTCCCGACGTCGGTAGCATGCCTGTCATGAAGGTCGTTGTGTACAGCCACGACGCGGATGTCCGGGCCCAGATCAGGCTCGCCATCGGGCGTCGTCCCGCGATGGACGTGCCGGACGCGGAGATTATCGAGGTCGCCACCGAGCCTGCCCTGTTCCGGCTGCTCGACGCGGGCGGCGCCGACGTCATGGTGCTCGACGGGGAGGCGCAGCCGGCCGGCGGGATGGGCGTGTGCCGGCAGGCGAAGGACGAGATCTACAACTGCCCGCCGGTGCTGCTGGTCGTCGGCCGTGCCGACGACGGCTGGCTCGCCACCTGGTCGCGCGCCGACGCCGTGATCAGCCATCCGATCGATCCCATCGCGCTGGCCCACGAACTGGCCGGCCTGATGCGGGAACGAGCCCTAACCAGCTGAGCCCATAGGAGCTGCCATGGACGCCCGCACGACGTGGCCCGCGCTGCTCGGCGCGCTGATCCGCGGCGACTCGCTGACCGCGGACGAGAGCGAGTGGGCCATGAACGAGATCATGGACGGGGCGGCCACGCCCTCCCAGATCGCGGGGTTCGGTGTCGCGCTGCGGATCAAGGGCACGTCGGTGGCCGAGATGACCGGGCTGGCCCGGGCCATGCTCGCGCACGCCACACCCATCCACGTGACCGGTCACCTGACCGATCTGGTGGGCACCGGCGGCGACGGGGCACGCACGGTCAACGTATCGACGATGGGCACGATCGTGGCCGCCGCGGCGGGCGTGCGGATGGTCAAGCACGGCAACCGGGCCGCGTCGTCCGCGTGCGGGGCCGCGGACGTGCTGGAAGCGCTCGGCGTGGTCATCGACCTGCCGCCCGCCGCGACCGCGGAACTGGCCGACGAGGTGGGGGTGGCGTTCCTGTTCGCGCCGCTGTACCACCCGGCGCTGCGGCACGCCGGCCCGACCCGCAGTGAACTCGGCGTGCCCACCGTATTCAACTTCCTCGGCCCGGTAGCCAACCCGGCCCGGCCCTCGGCCCAGGCGGTAGGGGTGTTCGATCCGCTGATGGGTGGGGTCATCGCGGGCGTGCTGGCCGGGCGCGGTTGTTCGGCCCTGGTCTTCCACGGCTCCGACGGGCTGGACGAACTGACCACCACGGGCCCGTCCTCGGTGTGGGTGGTGCATGACGGTGAGGTGGCCAAGACAGCCTTCTCGCCCGACGCGCTCGGGCTGGCCCCGGCGTCGCCCTCCGACCTGCGCGGCGGTGACGCCGCGCACAACGCGACGGTGGCCCGGGCGGTGCTGGACGGCGAGCGCGGCCCGGTGCGGGACATCGTGCTGCTCAACGCGGCCGCCGCGCTGGCCGCGGCCGCTGGCGTGCCGGGCCCGGAGGCGGTCACCTCGGCACTGGCCGACGGCTACGCCCGCGCCGCCGAAGCCGTGGACTGCGGCGCCGCCCGCGCCCTGCTAGACCGCTGGATAGCGGCGAGCCACCGCCTGGACCCCAAGGGCCGCCAGCCCCTGCCGCCTAGGCCCAGCCGCCACACCCCACGCCCGGCGCCGGGCGCCCCCTGACCCCTCGCGGCCCGTCAGGCGTCGGCGCCGAGGCCCAGGGAGAACGCTGCCTCCAGGTCGTGCCGGGAATAGGTCCGGAACGCGATATGGGTCTCGGTGTGTGACACGCCGGGAACCTTGTTCAGCCCACCGGGGATGACGTCGGCGAGTTCCTCATGGCTGCGGACGCGGACCATGGCCACCAGGTCGAACTCCCCGGTGACCGAATACACCTCGCTGACCTCGGGGATCTGGGCGATTATCTCGGCCACCTCGGGAATGCGCTGGATCTCGGCTCGCACCAGGACGATCGCGGTGACCACTGGATGCCTCCCAGGTTCTCTCGGCTGGCGCTTACGTTACCGAAAAGACCGTCAGCGCGTGAGCTTCGGCCCGGCGGGTGACGCGAGAGCGACTTCTGCCACCGGCAACCGGCGTGTCGCCGGGTTCCGAAATAATTTTTTATTACCATGTGATAGTAAGATAATTCATTCGAACGGTTCGTGGTTCATGAGCGCAACACCGGTATCCCGGGACCCCCTCTCAGGGCCAACAGGAGGTCAATACGTTGGGCCAGCTGCGGAGCTGATCCAGGGTCCGGATGCGGCGGTGCGTCAGCCGCCTGATCAGCCAGCCGAGCACGTCGGCGGTGGCACGCGCGTCAGCGAGCGCGCGGTGCGACGGCGCCGTCCGGGCCCGGAAGAACCCGGCCAGCGTGCCCAGCTTGCAGTCCGGCACCTCGTCCGGGTCCATCAGATACCTGGCCAGCATGACCGTGTCCAGTACCGTGAAGCGCGGCCAGGCCAGGCCGCACTCGGCGCAGGCGGCCCGCAGGAAGCCGACGTCGAACGGCGCGTTGTGCGCGACCAGAACGCCGCCGCCGGCGAAGTCCAGCAGGCTCGGCAGGACCGCGGGGAGCCTGGGCGCCGCGGCCAGCATCGAGTCGCTGATCCCGGTCAGGTCCTCGATGCCCGGCGGCACCGGGACACCCGGATTGACCAGCGAGGCGAACTCCCCTTGGCGCCGTCCGCCGCGTACCCTGACCGCGGCGATCTCCGTGATCGCGGCCGCCCCCGGCGACCACCCCGTCGTCTCCAGGTCAATCACTGAGAACTCGAGCTGCGCCAGCTCCCGCTGGATGGGCTCGGGCGGCGCAGAATCCCGGTCCCGGGGCCCCGGCTCGGCCGGCCGCGCGATCAGGGTCGGCCTCGTCACGGAAACCACGGTAGGGCCACCCACTGACATTTCCGCCGCAGGCGCGCCAGGTTGCCAGGTCCGTGGCCCCGGGTCCACGTTCCATCCCGCCCGTGCCAGCCCGTCCCGTCCGGGTCCTGGTGCCCCGGGAAATGTCAGAGGGCGCCCTTAACGTGTGTCTGTCCAATTCACCGAATGCGTAGGGAGACGTAGCGATGATTGATTGCAGCCGTTGCGTTATGTATACGACCCGCTGCCGCGATTGCGTGATTGCGGTCACCGAAACACGAAACGTGACGGCGCACCTCGGGCCGGCCGAACTGCGGGCTCTCCGGGTTCTCGCGGACGCGGGCCTGGTGCCGCCGCTGGCCTGTATGCTTACCGGCTCAGGCGCCCCGAGCTGGGTCTTTCCCGACACCAAAGCATCGTGATGGTAGCGGCCCGGTCCCGTTCCTGCCGGGGAATCACGACATCTGTAATGGAGTAGTTGGAATTAAGGGAATCGGTTGAATCGCCCATTTGCCTTCACTACGCTTGCCCCAAATGTGGCCTAGCCAGCGATCGGGCCGAGGACCTGGACGAACACGCAATAACGCGAGGGACGACAAGGAGCGTGGTAGGCACGTGGGCACGCGGCCAGCGGGCAGCGAATCCCGGTTTCGCCGCGGTGTCGCCATCGCGACCGGGCTGGTGGCGATCGGCGGACTGACCGTCTTCGCCTCCGTGGCCGGCGCCTCTCCGCAGCCGACCGTGGCCCAGGTCCAGGCCAAGGTGAATCAGCTCACGTCGCAGTACGACAAGGTCACCGAGCAACTCGACCAGGTCGGCGAGCAGCTTTCCGGCGCGCAGACCCGGCTGGCCCAGGTGCGCGCGGACATGGACCACGCCAACGCCCAGTTCCAGGCGGCGCGTACGACGATGGCCCAGATCGCCGCGGCCACCTTCGAGGACACCGGTGCGACCTCGATGGCGGGCGTGCTGACCTCGGCCGATCCGTCGGTCATCCTCCAGCAGGGCTCGCTGCTGATGGAGCTGTCCGGCAGCCGGAGCGCCGAGACGGCGCAGCTGCTCACCGACTCCAGCCAGCTGGACGGCGTCGAACAGGAGTTGCAGCGCACCGAGGACGGGATCGCGGCGCTTAAGACCCAGCTCGCCGACCACAAGAGCTCCCTGGGCAAGCTCATCGCCACCGAGCAGGCCACGCTGGACAGCCTGACCGTGCCGCAGCAGCAGGCGGTCAAGAGCAACACGATCGGCGCCAACGGCAGCACCGTGCACGTCACGTACAGCGGGCCGACCACGACGCAGGCGGACAGGGCCGTCGCGTTCGCCTACGCGCAGGTCGGCTGCCCCTACGTCTACGGCGGCACCGGGCCGTGCCAGCTGGGCTTCGACTGCTCCGGACTGGCCCAGGCCTCGTGGGCGGCCGCCGGCGTGGCCATACCGCGCGACAGCTACGAGCAGTGGGCCGGGCTGCCGCACGTCTCCCTCTCGGCGATCGAGCCTGGTGACCTGCTGATCTACAACGGCGAGGGCCACGTGGCCATCTACGTGGGCAACGGCTACATCATCGATGCGCCGCAAACCGGCATGGACGTGGAGCGGATCCCGATGAGCACGCCCTGGTACGCCGATAACCTCGACGGAGCGGTGCGCCCGTAACCCACGGCCCGCGGTGTCCTGCGGCAGGCGGATCGGACCCTGGCCCAGGTACGCCCGGAGGCCGATGCGGTACGGGCCGTGGTTGGCCTAGCCTTATTGCGTGGACGATGGCCTGGAGTCCGGAAGTCCGCCTCAAAGGCCGTACTGGCTGCTGAGCCGGGTGCGCCAGCTCGCGATGATCCTCGTCTTCGACCTCGCCGGGCCGCTTCTCGCCTTCAGCCTGCTGCGCTCGGGCGGGATGAGCACCGTGCCGGCGCTCATCATCAGCGGCGTATTTCCGGCCCTGGGCATCGCCGTCGGCGCCCTGGTGGACCGGCGGCTCGACATCATCGGCGTCGTCGTCCTGGCCGGGCTGGTCGTCGGCACCGTGCTCGGCCTCATCAGTAACAGCGCCCGGCTTTATCTCCTCGAGGGAGCAGTGCCCTCGCTGGTATTCGCGTTGGCCTGCCTGGGTTCGCTGCGGGCCTCCAAGCCGCTGATCTACCGGTTCGCGGTCGAACTGATCGGCCCGGACACCTCCAAGGGCCGTGACGTCGTCGACGCCTGGCGATATCCCGGCTTCCGCCGCGCGTTCCAGGTCATCACCGCGGCCTGGGGGATCGCATACCTGATCGAGGTCGCGGCGCGCCTGGTGGTCGTGGAAATCACCTCGACCGGGATCGCGCTGCTGTTCTCCAAGCTGGTGCCGTACGCCTGCGCGGTGCTCCTCTCGGTCTGGACGCTCGGCTACGGCGAGCACGAGAAGAAGAAGGCGGAAGCCGGGCACCCTGGTGCCCCCGTCGCGGCCGCTGCCGAGCGGTGAGGGATCCGGGGCCCGGCCTATACACTCGTCCGGTGCGCCGGACGCTGATCGTCACCAACGATTTCCCGCCCCGGCCGGGCGGGATCCAGTCGTTCGTGCACGGGCTGGCCACCCGGCTTCCGCCGGGCACGGTGATCGTGTACGCGCCGGCCTGGGATGGCGCGGCCTCCTTCGACGCCCAGCAGCCGTTCCCGGTGATCCGTCATCCGACGTCGCTCATGCTGCCGGTGCCGTCCGTGTCCCGCCGGGCCGCGGCCATCGCCCGTGAGCATGGCTGTGACACGGTCCTGTTCGGCGCGGCGGCGCCCCTCGGGCTGATCGCCCCCGCGCTGCGCCGGGCGGGGGTAACCCGCGCGGTCGCGCTGACGCACGGCCACGAGACGGGCTGGGCGGCGCTGCCGGTCGCCCGCGGCCTGCTCCGCCGCATCGGCGACGAGGTCGACGTCGTGACCTACCTGGGCGAATACTTCAGGGTCCGGCTGGCCCGCGCGCTGTCCCCGGAGGCGGCCGGGCGGATGGTGCGGCTGGCGCCCGGCGTCGACGTGACGTTCTTCCGCCCCGGGGCGGGCGGCGCCGTGGTCAGGGACCGGCTGGGATTGGGCGATCGGCCCGTGGTGGTCTGCGTGTCCCGGCTGGTCCGGCGCAAGGGCCAGGACACCTTGATCCGGGCCTGGCCGCAGGTGCGGGCCGGGGTGAGCGACGCGGTGCTCCTGCTCGTCGGCGACGGTCCCGACGCCGGGCGCCTGCGGCGGCTGGCGGGCCGGCTCGGCGTCGGCGACGCGGTCCGGTTCACCGGACCGGTTCCCTGGTCCGAACTCCCCGGTTACTACGACGCGGCCGACGTGTTCGCGATGCCGTGCCGGACCCGGCGGGCCGGGCTCGACGTCGAGGGCCTCGGCATCGTCTACCTGGAGGCGTCGGCCACCGGCCTGCCGGTGATCGGCGGTGATTCGGGCGGAGCTCCCGACGCCATCCTCGAGGGCGAATCCGGGTACGTCGTCCGCGACGTGGCCGGCGCCGCGGCCCGTGTCGTCGAACTGCTCACCGATCCGGCCAAGGCCCGGGCCATGGGGGAGAAGGGCCTGGCCTGGACCGACCGGGAATGGCGCTGGGAAGTGGCCGCGTCGCGCCTGAACGCGATCTTGACCCGCTGACGTCCGTCAAAGCCGGCCGCGTCCGGCCGCGCCCACGGCCGGCTGGTCGGCTAGGACCCGTCAGGCCCTTACGAGTACAGGGTGTCGATGTCGGCGGCGAAGTCCTTGGCCAGGACGCTCCTGCGAATGCCCAGCTTGGCGCTGAGCTGGCCGCTTGCGATCGTGAAGTCGCCGTCGAGGATGCGGAAGCGCCTGATGGACTCGGCCCGGGACACGGCCCGGTTGGCGTCGTCCACCGCGGCCTGCACGTCCGCAAGCAGATCCGGGTCGTCGCGCAGCGACAGGCTCGTCGCGTCGGCCGGCTTGCCGTGCCGGGCCTTCCACAGACCGAGTGTCTCGGGGTCCAGCGTGATCAGCGCGCCGATGTACGGCCTGCCGTCCCCGACCACCATGGCCTGGCTGATCAGGGCGTGGCTGCGCAGCCGGTCCTCGAGCACCGCGGGTGCGACGTTCTTGCCGCCGGCGGTGACGATGATCTCCTTCTTCCGTCCGGTGATGGTCAGGAAGCCCTCGTCGTCGAGCGCGCCGAGGTCGCCGGAGCGCAGCCAGCCATCCTCGGCGAAGATCTCCTCGGCCGCCTCGTCGTTGCGCCAGTAGCCGGGGAAGACGATTCCGCCCTTGATCAGGATCTCGCCGTCCCCGGCGATCCTGATTCCCACCCCGGGCAGCGGCTGGCCGACGGTGCCGATCTTGTTGCGGTCCGGCCGGTTGACGGTGGCCGCGGCCGTGGTCTCGGTCAGCCCGTACCCCTGGAGCACGGTGACGCCCACGCCCCGGAAGAAGTGGCACAACCGCTCGGTGAGCGCGGCGCCGCCGGAGACGGCGTAGCCGGCTCGCCCGCCGAGCGCGGCGCGCAGCTTGGCGTAGACCAGCCGGTCGAACAGCGCGTGCTGGGTCCGCAGGCCGAACCCGGGACCACCAGGCGAGTCGAGCGCCTCGCTGTAGGCGATCGCTGTCCGGGCGGCACGGCCGAAGACCGCCCCCTTCCTCTCGCTGACCGCCTTCTGCTCGGCGCTGTTGTACACCTTCTCGAACACCCGGGGCACCGCGAGGATGAACGTGGGCCGGAAGGCGGCCAGCGCGGGCAGCAGCACGTCCAGGTCCCCGCAGTGCCCGAGTACCACGCCGGCTTCGATGCAGCCCACCTCGATGATCCGGGCGAAGACGTGCGCCAGCGGCAGGAACAGCAGCGTGCCTGCGTCGTCCGTCCTGGTGAAGGCCACCAGCGGGCCGAGGAACGCGTTGCGCACGGCGGCCAGCAGGTTCTCGTGGGTGAGCTCGCAGCCCTTGGGCCGCCCGGTGGTGCCGGAGGTGTAGATGACGGTGGCCAGGTCGGAAGCCTTGGCCGCCGCGGCTCGCCGGGAGACGACCTGGTCGTCGACCGCGACGCCGGCCTCGGTCAGCGAGTCCAGCGACACCGCGCCCCCCGAACCGCCGGGCTCGATCCGCCAGATGTGCTCGAGCGCCGGTACCCGGTCCCGGAATCCGTCGATGGCCTCCTCGAAGGCGGCCGTCTCGACGAAGCAGGCCCGCGCGCCCGAGTTGCTGAGGATCCACTCGGCCTGTTCGGCCGAGGATGTTTCGTAGACCGGCACGACGATCGCGCCCGCCGTCCAGATCGCGTAGTCGATCAGCGTCCACTCATACCGGGTATGCGACATCAGGGCGACCCGGTCCCCGGCCTCGATGCCGGTCGCGATCAGGCCCTTGGCCAGCGCGGTGACCTCGTCCCTGAACTGCCGGGCCGTCACGTCCGCCCACTCCCCGGACGGGCCCGCGGGTCCGTGCGGTCCCGGACGGCGCAGCATTACCGCCTCCGGCTGCTCCGCGGCCCGGCGGAAGACGGCCCGGGCGAGATTCGCGTTGGCGGAGATCTGGGCCAGGGCCGGAATGCTGTATTCGTGCACGGCACCTCCATCAAGGTCGATACTCGGCAGTGCCCTATTCAGAAGTTCGCGCGCTGACAGGCCAAGCTTAAAGCTCCGGCTGGCCGTCGCCGCTGGGCCATCACGCGCGGGTTATCGGCGGTCCCGCGGGCCTTACCGTGGTGGCATGCGAGTTCACGTGGTGAGCGACGTGCACGGGCGGGCGGACGCGCTGGCCCGCGCCGGCCGCGGCGCCGACGCGGTGATCTGCCTGGGCGACCTGCTGCTGTTCCTCGACTACGCCGACTACGGGCAGGGCATCTTCGCCGACCTGTTCGGGGCCGAGGCGACCCGGGTCTACGTCGAACTGCGCACCGCCGGGAGGTTCGACGAGGCCAGGGAACTGTCGGCCCGGCTGCTGGCCCAGAAGAGCGAGAGCCGGGCCGTCCTGTTCGAGAGGGCGGTGTCCCGGCAGTACGCCGAGCTGTTCGGCGCCCTCCCGGAACCCGCCTACCTGACCTATGGCAACGTGGACGTCCCCCGGATGTGGGAAAGGTACGCCAAACCCGGGCATCACGTCCTCGACGGCGGCACGGTCAACCTGGATGGATGGAAGTTCGGCTTCGTGGGCGGCGGGCTCAAATCGGCCTACCGGACGCCGAACGAGATGACCGAGGAGGAGTTCCGGGCCAAGCTCGAGGCGGTCGGCGAGGTTGACGTGCTGTGCACGCACATCCCGCCCGCCGTTCCCGAACTCCTGTACGACACCGTGGCCAGGCGCCTGGAGAAGGGCAGCGTGGGCCTGCTGGAGATGATCAGGGCCACCCGGCCGAGGTACTCGATCTTCGGGCACGTGCATCAGCCGCTGGCGCGCAGGACGAGGATCGGCGTCACCGAATGCCTGAACGTGGGGCACTTCCGCGCCACCGGCGCACCCTTTGTCCTGCAGTGGTAGCGGTACGATCATGGGTAGGAGGCATTAGGTGTCGGAATCGGTGGATGATGGCCAGCCTGAAGGCAGTGGCCAGCCCAGAAGCAGTGACCAGCCCAGAAGCAGTGACGAGCGCAGCAGCGGCGGTCAGTCTAGAACCAACGGCCAGTCGGGCGGTGGCGGCCAGCCACGCCGGGGCAACGACCCCCTCGCCGATTTCCAGCGCTGGCTGATGCGCGCCGGCGCGCGCAGCATGGCTAATCAGGTCGCCGACCAAGTCCGCAGGACGATCGGCCAGGAGCGGCGCGACCGCGGTGACGTCTGGGACACGGCCACCAACGAGCTGCCGCCCGACGAGCCGCCCGAGTGCCAGTGGTGCCCGGTCTGCCAGGCGGCCCGCGCGGCCCGGCTGTCCGGTCCCGGCCTGATGTCCAGCGTCGCTGACGTCGGTGGAGCCCTGGCGTCCATGGCCCAGGACGCCTTTTCCGCCTTCGAGCAGATCATGAAAACCCAAGATCAAAATCGTTCTACGGAACGGACCGGGGTAAGACCACCCGAGCCCAAGCCGGACAGCGAAGACCCCGGCCAGTGAGCCTAGCCATCGGCGTTGACGTCGGTGGTACCAAGGTCGCGGCCGGAGTGGTCGACGAGAACGGCCGGCTCATCGCGAAGCTGAAGAGGTCCACCCCGGCCGCCAGCCCGCTACTGACCGAACAGGCGATCGCCGACGTGGTGACCGAACTGCGGGCGGACCACCAGGTCACCGCCATCGGCCTCGGCGCCGCCGGGTTCGTCGACGGCGCGCGCGCCACCATGCTGTTCGCGCCGAACCTGGCGTGGCGCGACGAGCCGCTCAAGCAGCGGGTGGAGGAGCGCCTCGGTCGCGCGGTCGCGGTGGAGAACGACGCGAACGCCTCGGCCTGGGCCGAGGCGCGGTTCGGCGCGGCCCGCGGCTACCGTGACGCGATGCTGGTGGCGGTCGGGACCGGGATCGGGGCTGCGATCATCATCGGCGGCGAGCTGTACCGCGGCCGCTGGGGGATCGCAGGCGAGCCAGGTCACGTCCGGGTGGTCCCCGACGGCCGACTGTGCGGCTGCGGGAACCGGGGCTGCTGGGAGCAGTATGCCAGCGGCAATGCCCTGGTCGCCGAGGCGCGCGAGTTCGCCAGGCGCACCCCCAAGGGCGCCATGAGGCTGCTCCAGCTGGGCGGGGGAGTACCCGAGGGGATTTCCGGCCCGGAGATCACCCAGGCCGCAACCGAGGGCGACCCGGCCGCACTGCGCTGCTTCCAGACCGTGGGCGGCTGGCTCGGCCAGGGCCTGGCCGACCTCGCCGCGGTGCTCGACCCGGCCTGCTTCGTGATCGGCGGCGGCGTGTCCGAGGCGGGTGAGCTACTGCTCGAACCGGCTCGGACGGCCTTCGAACGGGCCCTGACCGGACGCGGTCACCGGCCGTTCGCGGAGATCAGGGTCGCGCAACTCGGTCAGGACGCGGGCATCGTCGGCGCCGCCGACCTCGCCCGGGAGGCTGTGTCTTCCCCCGCTCGCCGCCGGGCGCTCTTGACCCGCCGCTCCGTTTCCCCGCTCGCCTCCGGACGCTCTGCTAGTCCCGCTCGCCTCCGGCGCCTCTTGATCCGCCGCCTTCCCTCCTCGCTCCTTCGTCGCTCGTCGGTCCAGGCGGCGGCGGCGCCCTTTGGCTCGCGGGACCCTTAGAACCCCCTAGACCACCGCGCCGTCGTCCCCGTCGTCGGGGCCCCCCGGGCCGGGCTCGTGCATGCGCAGCACGAGGATGGCGAATCCGGCCACGAACGCGGCGACCGCGCAGAACGCCGCCAGTCCCGACACCGACCAGCCTGCCGCGGTGGCCACGATCAGGTAGCCCGGCCCGCCGAACAGCGCCGCCCAGGCCCCCTTGGCCACCGGGTCCAGCTTGGGCAGCGGCGGCGGGGTCGGCGGGATGAAGTGCTCTTCGTCGCCCGCCGGCGCCCCGTCCACCGGGACGCCGCGCGCCACGGGCCCGCGGATCGTGCGCGGTACCTGTATCACCTCGGGGTCAAACGGCCCGTCAGCTCCCAGCCTTCCGTGCCGCCCGACGGCCCCGCCTATCCCACCCGGCTCATCACGGAGCCCATCCGCCCCGTGTTTCCCGTTCGCCCCGGCCGCGCCGCGGTCCCCGCTCACCTCGCCGCGGTCCCCGCTCACCGCGCCGCGGTCCCCGCTCACCGCGCCGCGGTCCCCGCTCACCGCGCCGCGGTCCCCGCTCACCGCGCCGCGGTCCCCGCTCACCGCGCCGCGGTCCCCGCTCACCGCGCCGCGGTCCCCGCTCACCGCGCCGCGGTCCCCGCCGGCCCCGTGGCGTCCGGACTCCCCTTCCGCGGCATGCCGTCCCGGCTCGCCGTCAGCCGCGTGCCGTCCGGGCTCCTCGGCCAGGCCGTCGATCTCAGGCGCCCGGTGCTTCCCGTCGGGCCCACGTGCTTCTTCAGCCTCGCTAGCACCGTCGGTCTCGCGCACTGGCTCGGCCGGCATGTCCTCGCGAGCCGGCCAGGGAACGGGCTGCTGCGCGGCCATGGGCGCATCGAACCGGGCCACAAGGTCACGCCATGCGGCGTCCTCGTCGCGCTCTCTGCTCTCGGTGTTATCCCAGTCCGGCACGTCCCCACCGCTACGTATCGAAGCCTGCCCTCCACGATAGCCGCCCCCGGTCCGCTGCCGGGAGGATAAATCCCCGGATGGGACCACCTATCCGGCGTGATCCTGCACGAACTTGACGCTGCCCTCGAAGATCGTCTCCGCGTCGTTATCGAGGGTCGCGACGTGATAGCTGTCGGTGCACTCGCACACCGTGACCTGGTCCTCGGGCAGGCCCGCGAGCAGCACCTTCATGCTGGCGGGCCCTACCACGTGGTCGACCGTGCTGCGGTAGACGAGTACCGGCTGCGTGACGTCGCCCAGTCGCCGAGCGGTAACTTCCCACAGCTGGGGCAGCGTGGCCGCCGCGCGGATCGGCACCCGGTCGTAGCCGATCTCGTGCGCGTCCGGCTTCTTGATGTCGCTGGCGATGCCGGGCAGCGATCGCAGCACGTGCTTGAGCACCGGAGCGAGCAGGAACAGCTTGGTGTCCGGGGCCAGCGACGGGTTGACCACCACCAGGCCGCGCACCGCGCCGCCGTGGACTTCGGCCAGGCGGAGCGCGAGGCAGCCGCCCATCGACAGCCCGAAGACAAAGGTCTGCTCGCACCGGCTCGCCAGCGCGCCGAACGCCCGGTCCATCTCGCCGTACCAGTCCTGCCAGCTCGTCCGGGCCAGATCCTGCCAGGTTGTGCCGTGCCCGGGCAGCCGGGGCAGGCTGACCGTGAAGCCGTGGCGGGCCAGATAGTCTGCCCACGAGCGCAGCGTCTGCGGGCTGCCGGTGAAGCCATGGCACAGCAGCACACCTACCGGACCGCCGGCGTACTCGAACGGCTCCGTGCCGGGAAGCGGTGACGACATGCAGTCAACGTCCTTTACGTTCAATCGGTACTGTTCTGGCAGTTCAACATACTCGGGCCAGGAGCCATGCAGGCCAAGGCCCCAAACCGGACGGAAGTCCTCCGCATAGCCGACGAAGGTCCTTGGCCCTGGCCAGGCAGCGCTGCAGAGTGATGGCATGGGCCTTAGCGATCTATCGGACATCCAGCCGTGGTAGCGGCATGCCCCCTGGTCAGCGGCCCGGCCGGATGAAACCACCGCAACGCGTCAGCGAGTCCGCGCCAGACGCCGGCCAGGGCACGCTGCTGGCGGGCCGGTACCGGCTGGCGGAGCGGCTGCGTGAGCACGACGGCTCAGCCGAATGGCGGGCGACCGATGAGATGCTGGCCCGCACGGTGGTGGTGCGCGTCTTGACGCCCGGTTCTCCTCACGTGGCCCAGGTCATGACGGCCGCACGCGCCGCGTCCCGGGTCAGCGATCCGCGGCTGGCCCGGATCTTCGATGCCGATGACCGCTTTGAGCCCTCGTTCATCGTCACCGGATGGCCGTCTGACGCCTGCCTGGCCGACTTGCTCACGGCAGGCCCGCTCGATCCCTGGCAGGCGGCCCGCATGATCGCCGAGGCCGCTGAGGCGCTAGCCGTCGCGCACCGGGCCGGGCTCGCGCACCTGTGCCTCAGCCCGGCCTCCGTTTGGTGCGGCCCGGACGGCGAGGTCGCGATCACCGGCCTGGGGATTCTCGCGGCGCTTACCGGGGCGCAGAATAGCGACCCAGTGCTGGCGGACACCCGCGGCCTGGCCCGAGTGCTGTATGCCGCGCTCACCGGATACTGGCCGGGGGAAGGATCGGGCGCGCTCCCGCCCGCGCCGCGCCCGGACGGCCGAACAGCCCGGCCCGGCCAGCTCCGGCCCGGCATACCGGAGGGCATCGACTCGGTGACCTGCCGGGCGCTGTCCGGGCAGGCCGACGAAGGCGGGCCGCCGATCCTCAGCCTGGCCCAGCTGGCGATCGAGCTAGCCACGGTGGCCCGGCCGGGCCCGCCGTCCGGGTCCTCGCCTGGCGCGGCGCCGGCGCCCACGCTGCCGTCCAGGACGGCGTGGCGGCCGCCTAGATCACGGGCGGTCCGGCGGCTTACCCTGACCGCCGTCGTCATCGTCCTGGCCGTGCTGGCCAGCGGAGGCTGGCTCGCCGTCCGCCAGATGACCGCGCCGTACCGCCCGTCCGGCGCGCGTCCCGCCGTCGCGGCTCAGGCACTCATCCCGGGTACCGCGACCGCGTTCGGCCCCCTGGGGGAGAGCGACGGCGACAACCCTGGAATCGCGCGGCTCGCTATCGACGGCAGCCCCGCGACGGCGTGGCATACGCAGTGGTACGCCACCGCCACCTTCGGGAACCTGAAACCGGGCACCGGTTTGCTGCTCGACATGGGCCGGCCCGTCACGATCACGTCGGCGCAGATCATGCTCGGCGCGATGACTGGCGCGGTGGTTCAGCTGCGCGCGGGAGGCGGGCCCGCGCTGGCCGACCTTCGGCCGGTCGCGCAGGCCACGGCCGTCGGCGGTGTCGTTACCATGCGGCCTGCCAGGCCGGCGAAGGCCCGTTACCTGCTCCTCTGGTTCACCCAGCTGCCGCCGGACTCCTCCGGTACGTTCGAGGCAATCATTTACAACGTACGGCTGCACGGCATTGCACAGTAAGCCGATGCCTTCCCGCGGTCCGGTCCGTAACCGCAAACCAGGGCGAGCAGGGTCGAACGGGCCGGTAACGGCGCAGCCTGAACGGTGTCCGGGCCGAGTTTTATTCTCTGCTAGGGCCGCATCCATCCGCGCGGAGCCCCTCGCCCACTAAGGTTATGGCCATGCGAGTGGGAGTCCTTACCGGCGGCGGCGACTGCCCCGGCTTGAACGCAGTTATCCGTGCCGTGGTCCGCAAGGGCGTGCAGGAATACGGTCTCGAATTCGTCGGGTTCCGCGACGGGTGGCGCGGGCCGCTCGAAGGCGACACCATGCCGCTGGACGTCCAGGCCGTACGGGGCATCCTGCCGCGCGGCGGCACGATCCTCGGTTCGTCCCGCACTAACCCACTGAAGAGCACGACCAGCAGCGGCCGCCACGGCGTCGAGCGGATCAAGGACAACCTGGCTGGCCTCGGCGTCGACGCGCTGATCGTCATCGGCGGCGAGGATACGCTCGGCGTGGCGACCAAGCTCGGCGAGCAGGGCGTTCCCGTCGTCGGGGTACCCAAGACGATCGACAACGACCTCGGCGCCACCGACTACACCTTCGGCTTCGATACGGCCGTGAACATCGCCATGGAGGCAATCGACCGCCTGCACACCACGGCGGAGAGCCATCACCGGGCGCTGATCGTGGAGGTGATGGGCCGGCACGCCGGCTGGATCGCGCTGCACGCGGGCCTCGCGGGCGGCGCGAACGTGATCCTCATCCCGGAGCGGCCGTTCGACATCGAGCGGGTCTGCGCCTACGTGCAGCACCGCTTCCAGACCAGGTTCGCGCCGATCGTGGTCGTCGCCGAGGGGGCCCACCCGATCAGCGAGGATCTCGCCACCGCCACGGAGCAACTCGACTCGTTCGGGCACGTGCGGCTGGGCGGAGTCGGGCAGATGCTGGCCGACGAGATCGAGAAGCGGACCGGCAAGGAAGCCCGCTGCACGGTGCTCGGCCACATCCAGCGCGGCGGCACGCCGACCGCGTTCGACCGGGTGCTCGCCACCAGGTTCGGCGTGCACGCGGTCCAGGCGGTGCACGACGAGGCGTTCGGCGTGATGATGGCGCTGCGCGGCACCGACATCATCCGCGTGCCCCTGGCCGAGGCCACCAGCCAGCTCAAGCTGGTCCCGCCTCAGCGCTACGCCGAGGCCGAGGTCTTCTTCGGCTAGCTCGGCACCTGGTCGTCAGCGGTCCGGTACCTCCGCGACTCCCGCATCTGCCGCAGCAGGATCCTGTCGCTGAGGCCGGGGAAGAGGCGGTGGCGGCCCCAGCGGATGCTGGCGGGAAAGACGATCATCGCCTTGTTGCGGTCCACCCCGGCCAGGATTACCCGCGCCGCCCGCTCGGGCTCCATCATCTTGGCCGGTGCGCCCGCCGCCTGCTCCCGGGGTATGTCGGCGGGCAGCGTCATCCCGGCCACTTCCGCGTTCCGGTAGACGTTGGAGCGGACGAACCCGGGACAGACGCAGCTGACCTTCACGCCCAGGTCTATGCCCTCCAGGCGCAGCGACAGGGAAAGTCCCACCAGGGCGTACTTGGCGGTGCAATAGGGGGCGTTGCCCGGAGCCGCGAAGAACGCGGCCGCCGATGACGTGTTCACGATGTGGCCGAACCCCTGCCTGACCATGACCGGGTACGCGGCCTGCATGCCGTGCAGGACACCGTAGAGGTCCACGTTAAGGACCCGGTGCCAGTGGTCCAGGGTCAGGTCGCGGAAGTCCCCCCCGATCGCGAAGCCTGCGTTGTTGAACATGTAGTCCAGGCGGCCATAGGCGACGGCGGTGTCCTCGACCAGGCGGGTGACCTCCTCCGGCCTGGACACGTCGGCCGGGCGGGCCGTAGCCAGCCCGCCGAGGCCGGTGATGGCCGTGGCCACTTGGTGTTGAAGTAGGCGTTCATGTCTTCCTCCACTGACTACTTCACGGGTGGTGCGGTCCCGGGATGGTTTCCCCTGGGACGGACGGCGTCCTGGAACAGGTCCGCCAGTTCGCGGCCGTAGCGGCCGATGTCGAGGTCGGGATCGCGGGCGAGCCGGGCCGGGACCGCGTCGAGCGCGGCGCGGATCGCCATCGCCACGATGTCCGGGTCGAAGTCGCCCCGGAACTCGCCGGTGCCCTGGAAGTGGGCGAGCAGCTGCCGGAGCGCGGCGACCCCCGCGTCGCGGATGGAGAAGTCGTACAGCGGGCTGCCGTCGCCGCCGCGGGCGCTGAGCGCGATCTCGACGACCGCGAGCACGTGGTTGCGGTTCTCGCGCACAAAGGACAGGTTGGACTCGATGTAGGCCCTGAGCATGCCCGCGCCGGTCGGCTCGGCCTCGAGCCGGGGCCCGAGGTAGGCCCGGCCCTTCGCGGACAGCTCGGCGACCAGCTCCCGGACCAGCTCGTCCTTGCCGCCGAAGTGATAGATGATCACGCCCTTGCTGGTGCCGGCCGTCTCGGCGATGCGGGCCAGCGAGGCCTGCCCGTAGCCCAGCTCGGCGATGGTGTCGATGGCGGCCGCCATGATCTGCGCCCGCCGCGCGGTCTCGATGAAGGTCCGCTCAGGTCTTTGACCGCTCGTTCCCTTTTCTGACCGCATGGTCAAAAAATAGCCCAACTGGTCAGTACATGTCAAGCCGCTGGGGGGGCCCATCCAGAACCCGCATGCCTCACTAATCCCGCATGCCTTATCAATCCCACTAATCACCCAGATATTCGAATCATTGGATATTAATACGGAGGATTCGTCTTTAATGGAGGATCTGGGCAATTACCGTTGCAGCTATAGTTGCCCAAGTCCTCCGCATAAGCCAGATCTTCCGCGTTAATGCCACGGGAGGCCAGGCACTGCCACGGGAGGGCGCCGGGAGGCACGGACGTCTCTCCGCGTACACGCAACCATCCGGCGCGCCGTCGGCGGACACCTCCAGCCTCGGGTCTCGGCTGACTGCCTACCCCGGACCCGGGATTCACCCACTTTCCCCGATCCCGGGCTTGCGCGACGGGGATCGACGTCCCTATACTCGTCTACGAGTACTTGGGAACGAATCATCGTGGACGAGGACTCGGAGACGAGGTGGTGCGGGATGGCCAGGCGGCGCAAGGTCAGCAACCTGCTGGCGCTGTCGCTGCTCACGCTGCTGACGGAGCGGCCGATGTACCCCTATGAGATGGCGTCCAAGCTGCGCGAGCGCGGCAAGGACAATGCCATCAAGATCAACTGGGGATCGTTCTACACGGTGGTGCAGAACCTGGAGAAGTACGGCTTCATCGAGGCCGTCGAGGTGGCCCGGGAAGGCCGGCAGCCGGAGCGGACCACTTACCAGATCACCGAGACGGGCCGCGCGGAACTGATGGACTGGATGCGGGAGCTGCTCAGCGTGCCGGAGCGGGAGTACACCAGGTTCGAGGCGGCCCTGGCCGACTCCGCCGTCCTGCCGCCCGACGAGCTGATCGACCTACTGCAGCAGCGGCTGGCCACTCTGGAGGAGGCCAACGGCCATCTCCAGGCCGAGCTGGCCACGGTGAGCACCCAGATCCCGCGGCTCTTCCTCATCGAATCGGAGTACTACCTGGCGCAGCGCCGGGCCGAGGAGGAGTGGGTGCGGGAGTTGCTGAAGGAGTTCACCGGCGGCACGTTCCCCGGCCTGGACGCCTGGCGGCGCTTCCGCGCGACCGGGGAGATCCCGGACGAAATCCAGGCGCTCATCGAGCTGGAGGGAGGCGGGACACCAGATACCTGATCAAACGACCCCGGCCTGGTGCGGCAACACCGGCGGCCGGGGCCGTCAACCTCAAGCCGATCCCGCGAGCGCGCGGAACCCGAGGTCCCACCATCAAGAGTAGCCGGGTTTCTCCTCGCGGGGCTGGATCGTCGCGATCCGTAACCATAGGAGACACCCGTGAGTTCAGCCGACTGCGCCATCGAGGCGCGTCAGCTAGTCAAGACGTACGCTGTGCACGGCCGCAAGCACGGCATCCGGGCCCTGGACGGGCTCGACCTCAGCGTCCCGCGCGGCATGATCTACGGCCTGCTCGGCCCGAACGGAGCAGGCAAGAGCACCACGGTCAAGATCCTCACCTCGCTGGCCCGGCCGGACGCCGGCTCGGCCCGGGTGGCGGGCATCGACGTGCTCGCCCAGCCCGGCCGGGTTCGGCGCGTGATCGGCGTGGTGGCCCAGCGCTCCGGCACCGACCCGACCGCGACCGGCCGGGAGAACCTGATGCTGCAGGGCCGGCTGTACGGGCTGCGCGGCGGTTCGGTGCGGGCCCGCGCGGACGAACTGCTCGATCACTTCGGGCTGACCGAGGCGGCGAGTCGTCTGGTCAAGACGTACTCCGGCGGCATGCAGCGCCGGCTGGATGTCGCGCTCGGCCTGATGCACCGGCCCGAGGTGCTGTTCCTGGACGAGCCGACCACCGGCCTGGACCCGGAGGCCAGGGCCGCCATGTGGCAGGAGATCACGCGACTGGCGGGCCATGAGGGGATGACCGTGCTGCTGACCACGCACTACCTGGAGGAAGCCGACCGGCTGGCCAGCCAGCTCGCGATCGCCGACCGCGGCCGGGTGGTGGCGACCGGAACCCCGGACGGGCTCAAGGGCCAGCTGCGCGGCGACGCGCTGCAGGTGGAACTGCCCGCCGACGCCGATCCTGGCCTGGTCCGCGCCGTGCTGGGCGGCTTGCCGGAGGTGCGGGAAGTGGTCATCGCCGGGCGCGACGTGTCGGCACGCAGCGACGACGGCGCCGCCGCGGTCCCGGTCGTGCTCGGGGCGCTGCAACGAGCCGGGATCCACGCCGCGTCGGTGGCGGTGGCCAGGCCCTCGCTCGACGACGTGTACCTGCGGCACACCGGACGCCGCTACAGCGAATCAGAGACTCCGGGCGGTCATGGAGCCCACGACGAACGGGAACTGGTGGAGGCGAGCAAGTAATGGCTACCGCGCAACTTGAGTCCGTGCCGTCGAGCACGGCATTCCCGACCGCACCGTCCAACACCGTGCCGTTCCGCACGACCCTGGTGCACACCTGGTACCTGACCGGCCGGAAGCTGCACGCCCTGGTGCGGCAGCCCTGGGTGCTCGCGTTCAGCGTCGTGCAGCCGGTGATCTGGCTGTTCCTGTTCGGGCAGCTGTTCCGCAAGGTCATCGACATCCCCGGCTTCGCCTTCGGCGGCTCGTACCTCGACTACCTGGTGCCCGGCCTGATCGCGATGAACGCCATGGCCAACAACATGTGGGCCGGCATGACGATGATCGAGGAGATCGACCGGGGCACGCTGAACCGGTTCCTCGCCACCCCGGCCAGCCGGGTCGGGATCATGAACGCCACCGTGGCCGAACAGGCGGTCAGTACGACCGTCCAGTCCCTGATCATCATCGGCCTCGGCCTGGCCGGCGGGGCCCGCTACCACGGCGGGGTCGCCGGAGTGGCCGTAATGGTCGCGGCGTCGATCCTGGTCGGCGTGGTATTCGGGGCGCTGTCCAACACGGTCGGCATGCTGCTGCGGTCGCGTGAGGCGATCATCGGGGTCTACACGTTCTTCATGCTGCCGCTGATGTTCCTGTCCTCGGCGTTCATGCCGACCCAGCTGATGCCGGGGTGGATGCAGGCCATCGCGTCACGCAACCCGCTCAACTGGGTGGTCCAGATCGGCCGCTCCGCGGTCTCGGCCCACCCCGACTGGGGCGCGATCGGGGTCCGCTGCGGCGGCCTGCTGGTCCTCGCGGTGGCCTGCGTCGCGGTTTCGGTGGTGACGTTCCGCTCCTACCAGAAGAACGTCTGAGCGCGGACAGCCAGCGCGGCGGGCCCACGGGGGCGCCCGCCGCGCTGGCCCAGCCCGCTGCGCTGGCCCAGCCTCCCGGATTGGTCAGCTGACTGCGGCTTCCAGTTCCGCCGCCGGCTCCTCGGGAAGCGGGGCCAGATCGGGGTCGCCGCTGCGCATGGTCCGGATGTCGCGGGGGATGAGCGCCAGCGCGGAGGCCACGACGATCGCGGCCACCGCCGCGTACTGCGCCGAGGAGATGCCGATCGCGCTGCCGAGCGGGCCCGCGATCAGCGCTCCGGCGGGCATGGCCATCACCGAGCCGAGGACGTCGTAGGACGAGACCCGGGCCAGCTTGGCCGGCGGGATCTTCCGGGCCAGCGCTACCGTCCACTGCACCATCATCATCTCGACGAACACCCCGAGGCTGAACGACGCGACGCACACGGCGGGCAGCGGCAGGACCATGGCCAGCGAGAGCGGAGAGATCGCTATCGCCGCCCCGGTGAGCACCACGAACAGCATGGGACGACGAGGCGTAACCCGCAGCGACACCAGGCCGCCGGCGATCAGGCCGAACGCATCGGCGGCGGTGATCGCGCCCCAGGCGGCCGGGCCGCCCAGATGTTCCCTGGCCACCACCGGGCCGAGCACGGAGAAGGCCCCGTACCAGGCCATCAGCACGACGCAGAACTGGGCCACGATCACCCACAGCCAGGTGTGGGAACGGAACTCCGACCAGCCTTCCCGCAGCTCGCGGAACAATCCCGGCGCCGTCGGCCCGGCCGCGCCGGATCCGGCGGCCGAGCTCCCCATAGCCAGCAGCATCGGTACGGTGCCCGTCATGCCGATCCCGCACAGCACCAGGGCCCAGCCCGGGCCGGCCGCCGCTACCAGCAGGCCGCCAGCGGCCGCGCCGGACATCTGGCCGGTGTTCATCGCCAGCCGGCTGATCGCGCTGGCCTCCTGCAGCATCCCGCGGGGGACCACGCGGGGGAGCAGCGCCTGGGACGCCGGGTAGAACACCGCTATCCCGCTGCCGGTCAGCGCCTCCAGCCCGATCATCGCCCACAGTGGCGGCCGGCCGGTCAGCACCAGCACGCCGAACGTCCCCTCGCCGACCGCCATGAGCAGGTTGGCCGCGATGATCACCCGTTGCGGCCGGAACCGGTCGGCCGCCACCCCGCCGACGAGCGCGAACACCAGCGCCGGCGCGATCTGGGCAGCGAGCACGTAGGACAGGTCGGTGGCCGAGCCCGTGAGCCGGAGCACGGCGAACGAGACGCCCACCATGGAGAACCCGACCGAGGCGGGCGCGAGCAGCCGCTCGGCGAGCAGCAGCCGGAAGTCCCGGATCGCCAGCACGGGGAACCGGCGGACGAAGCCACCCCGCGACATCGGCTTGATCCTTCCCATCAGCGTGCGGCCACTCCGGCCGACGTGCCCAGCTGTTCGACGGTAGTCAGTCGAACATCGAAGGGGCAATCTGTTTTCCCAGCTGAACCGGCGGTGCCCCGCGCGGCCGCCGGCTTAGCACAACTGGTCGATCCGGGTCCATACTCCCGGCGGGTGGTCTTCGCGGGGCATCCACAGCATCGGCTGCCTGCCCTCGTACCGGGGCTGGAAGCCCGGATCCCCCGGATAGCGGCCCCTGCGGTCGGGCCAGACCACCTGCAGGCAGGCCGGCCTGACGTAGCCGTAATACCGGTCGGAGACGGCGAACAGGCTGGTCGACCGCCAGCTCGAGCGGACCGGCCGGACCGCGAGCGAGCACGGGCAGATCCCGTCGAGCTGATCTCCGGCCTCGATCACCGCGCCGTTCGCGATGCGCTCTCCGATCGTGTTCAGGATGATCGTCATGTGCTCGACGGGAAGGCCGAACATGGTCAGCTCCGGGCCCTGATGAGAGACCCACAGGCCGACGGTGTACGCCCAGGGCGGCGCGATCTCGTCGCCGAGCACCGCGGACACCGACCAGCCGACGGTACGGATGTCGTCGGCGACGGCTTGCATGCAGGCCTCCGGGTCGAGGTCGGTCCCCTCGGCCAGCGCGTCACATTCCGCGCACCGGCACCGCTGCTCTGGCGGGTTGGCGCGGCGTCTCCGTGGAGGGTTCATGCCCCCACGTTACGAGGGGGGTACGACATTTCCGGGCCGCCGTCGTGCTCCTTACGCGGCATCCGCCCAACGGGCTAGCCGGCCGCGGCGGGAGGCTCCCGGGGTACATCCGGATCGATACCGTGTTCGCGCAGCAAGGCCTCGAGACGGGCTATCCGGGCCTGCTGCCGGCTGAGCTCATCGGCCTCCCCAGCGGCGCCGTCAGCCGCCGCGCCGTCGGCGGGCTCCGCGCCGTCGGCGGGCTCGGCGCTGTCAGCGGGCTCGGCGCTGTCAGCGAGCTCCGCGTCCTGGCCCGCCGCGGCGGCGGCCGCGAGATCCTGCTCGACCCGCGCCTGCTCCTCGATCAGCTGTTTCTCCGCGTCACGCAGCGCCGCGGCCTTAGCGAAGTCCTGTACGTCGATGGCCGCTTCCTTGTCTCGCCGGACCTGGGCGATCCGCTTGTCCAGACCGCGCAGCGCGGCGGAAGCCGGCCGGGAGATGCCCAGGTACCGCTCGATCGCGCCCAGCCGGTCATCGATCGTGTCCAGCAGCCCCTGGACGTCGTTGCGCAGAAACAGCCTGAGCTGCAGTCGATCGCGTTCGGCCGGAGGCATATCCTGTTCCGTCTCCGGATGATCCTGCAGTTCCCGGGTCACCCGGGCCCGGAGGTCTTTCAGGTCCGCGCCGAGCTGGTCCAGCATCTTGAGGGCCATGTTGTCGCCCTGGTGGATCAGACCCAGCAGGAGATGCCCGGTGCCGATGTAGCCGTCGCCGAGCTGCAGGGCCTCCCGCAGCGACAGCTCCAGCGACTTCTTCGCGCGGGGCGTGAACGGGATATGCCCGGATGGCTGCGCCTGGCCACGGCCGACGATCGCGACGACCTGATCCCGGGCTGCGGGGAGGGTGATGTCCGTGGCCGTCAGGACCCGGGCCGCCGCGCCCCGGCCCTCGTGCAGCAGGCCCAGCAGTAGGTGCTCGGTGCCGATGTAGTTGTGGTTGAGCATGCGTGCTTCCTCTTGGGCGAGGACCACGACGCGTCGCGACTGGTTCGTGAACCGCTCGAACATGGTTGTGTCTCCGCTTCCGGCCGCCCCCCGCCGCAGGACCCGTAGGACCCGCAGGACCCGCAGGCCCAAAAGGGGTCCCGACCCCTCTAGTGTGCACCCATCGCGGGGTCGGCTCACCCGCCCCGAACGCCGCGGTTCCCGCCGCGGCCGGCCGCCCACCCGTCCGGCAGCGACTTAGATTAGCCAGTAACGAATCCGATCAGGGAGGGACGGCGTGCCGGAGCTTGACCGCGACACCGCACGGGACTGGATCGAACGCTGGGATCGCCAGCAGGAAGAGAGCCTGCCCGATCGCGAGGACAGGTTCACCGTCCTGATCGACGCGGTCGAAGAGGGAACCGGGCGACCGGATCCGCTGCTACTCGATCTCGGCTGCGGTCCCGGCTCGCTAGCCGTCAGGCTGCTCGACCGGATGCCGCACGCCACCGTCATCGGCATCGACGCCGACCCGGTGGCACTGGCGCTGGGCCAGGCGGCCTACGGCGGCCGCCCCGGGCTCCGCCTCATCGACCTGGACCTGCGCGTGCCCTCCTGGTCCGCCCGCCTGGACCTGGGCCGGCCCGCGGACGCCGCCGTCAGCACCACCGCGCTGCACTGGCTTCCCGAGCGCGACCTGCGTGCCATGTACGCCGAGCTGGCGACCGTGCTCGGTGCGGGCGGCCTGCTGCTCAACGGCGATCACTTCGCCCTTGACCCGAAGGAGTCGCCGACATTGGCCCGGCTCGACCTGGCCCTGCGCCGGCGCGAGGATCAGCGGCGTTTTCCGGGCGGGCATCCCGAGAGCTGGTCCGCCTGGTGGGAGGCGGCCGCGGCGGACCCGCTGCTCCGCGGACACGTCGCGGAGCGCGGCCGCCGCCACGTGGACGCCGGTCACCACGGAACCGAGTCGACGCAGCTCGCCACCCACGTCGAGGCGCTGATCCAGGCCGGCTTCGCCGAGGTCGGCACGCTCTGGCAGCGCGGTGACAACCGCCTGCTGTGCGCCGTCCTGCCGGGCCGCTAACCCGGGCCGCTAACCCGGGCCGCCAGCCCCGGCGGCCACGTCCTTGAGCCTGCGCTCGATCACGGCCAGCCGGGCGGCCACGGAGGTCAGCTGGGCCCTGAGGTCGCCGGCGATGGCCACCGCGTCCTGCGGCTCGGCCCGGCCGGCCACGAGCTGGATCACCTGCTGGCGGGCGCGGTTGAGATCCACACCCACGCCGACGAGGACCTGCCCGGCCACGCCCTCACCCTCTCGGATCAGGCCGAGCAGGATGTGCTCGGTGCCGATATAGGTGTGGCCGAGCTGCAGCGCCTCGCGCAGCGACAGCTCGAGTACCTTCTTGGCCCGCGGGGTGAACGGGATGTGCCCCGACGGCGCCTGCTGCTGGCCGCGGCCGATGATCTCCTCCACCTGCTGCCGGACCACGGCCAGGCTGATCCCCAGCGACTCCAGCGCCTTGGCCGCGAGTCCGTGGCCCTCGTGGATGAGGCCGAGCAGGATGTGCTCGGTGCCGATGTAGTTGTGATTGAGCATCCTGGCCTCGTCCTGCGCCAGGACGACGACCCGCCGGGCCCGCTCGGTGAAACGCTCGAACATGGTTCCGCTCCCGGATTGGCGGCCTCGGATGGGTCAGCAGCGCCGGGCGTAGGCGATGTTGACGATCGCGATGGCCGCCCAGATCAGCACGACCATCACCGCCTGCCCGCCGCCGCTCCGGGCGTGCGCCACGATCGCCGTGGCCGCGACACCGAGCGCCATCGACCCGAGGGCGATGACGGTCATCGCCACGCTGTGCTGTCCGGCGGACCGTGACATCGGTCGCGCCTGTGGTACTTGCGCCTGGTAACCGGGCACCAGCATGGGTGCCTGGTAACCCGGGTAGCCCGGATATCCGCCCGGCAGGTAGCCGGCCGGCGCGGGATAGCCCCGCGGAGCCGCGGACTCCGCCGGCTCGGCAGGCTCAGGTGCCGCAGGAGCCTGTGCCGCCCCGGGAACCCCGAACGGCGGCCCGAAAGGCGCCCCGTACCGCCGGAGCTGTGCCTCTATCCGCTTGTCTATCTCCGCGCCGATCCGCTCGACCAGCCCTTCGGCCACCGCGTCGTCGTATTCGGGTCCCAGGTCGTGGTGCGCGCCCACGGAGGCGCGGATCTCCGCGTCGTGGTCGCTGTCCATGAGCGCACGGTACAACTTGCGGCGGGCCGCGACAAATGTTAGTGGCGTCGGGCGTAGGCGACGTTGACCATCCCGATGATGATCCAGATCAGCGCGACGAGCACCGTCTGCCTGCCGTCGATGTTCGGGCCCTGGTCGTTGCCCGGATGGAGCACGACGGCCGTGGCCCCGATGGCCAGTGCCATCGAGCCCAGGGCCAGGAACACCGGCGCCACGCCGATCCGGCCAGGCAGCGGGGCGCGGGGCGGCTTCTGCGGCGGCGGAGCCTGCGGATGGCCGAACAGCCGGGCGTCCACCCGCCGGTCGATCTCCTCGCCGATCCGCTCGACGAGGCCCTCGGCCACGGCCGTCTCGTAGCCCGGGCCGAGGTCACGGTGGGCGGCCGCCGAGGCCTGCACTTCATCCCTGATGCTCACGTGCCCTCCAGGTCGCTTATGCCGTCACGCTAGCCGCCGCCCGCGCGGAAGGCACTGGGGCTACCACCCGATTCCAGACTCGGGCTGACCCCAGGAAAGCAGGCACCACGATCCGTTCGGGATGGGGATTTCTGCTGGCAGACTAGGGGGGTGCCACTGGAGACCTCGCCGCGCGCCCAGGACCGCACGCCAGGCCAGGACGAGCCGTGCGTGCTGCTCAAGCTGGGCGAGATCGTGCTCAAGGGACGGAACCGGCAGCAGTTCGAGCGTATCCTGCACGGCAACATCCGCGCCGCGCTGCGTGAGACCGGCGTGCCCGTCGACATGCGGCAGCGGGAAGGGGTCATCCTGCTGCGCGTGGCCGACGGCGAGCGCCGAGGGCCAGACGGCTGGGCGGCGGCCGTGGGCCAGATCGCCGAGCGGGTACGGGACGTCCCCGGCATCGTCACGGTGGCCCAGCCGCTCCGCGTAGCCAAGACGCCCGAAGCGGTCGTGGCCGCCGCGGTGGCACTGACCGCCAAGAAGGCCGGGACGTTCGCCGTGCGCCCGCGGCGCCGGGACAAGCGCTTCCCGCTGACTTCCGCGGAACTGGCCGTGCTGGTCGGCCGCGAGATCCAGGAGGCGCACGGCCTGGAAGTCAACCTCCGGCACCCGGACACCAAGGTCTTCATCGAGGTGGACACCGACGAAGTCTTCGTGTTCACCGAAGGCCTGCCCGGGCAGGGCGGCCTGCCGGTCGGGATGAGCGGCCGCGGCGTCGCGCTCATGTCCGGCGGCATCGACTCGCCGGTGGCGGCGTACCGGATGATGCGCCGTGGCCTGCGCTGCTTCTTCCTGCATTTCTCCGGCATGCCGCTGACCGGCCCCGAGTCGATCTACAAGGCCTACGCGCTGGCCCGCGGGCTGGACCGGTTCCAGGGCGGGTCGCGGCTGTTCGTCGTGCCGTTCGGCAAGGCTCAGCAGGCGCTGGCCTCCTCCGGCGCGGACCGGCTGCAGATCGTGGCCCAGCGGCGGCTGATGCTCAAGACCGGCGAGGCGCTCGCCCGGCGGCTGAGCAGCACCGCGCTGATCACCGGCGACTCGCTCGGCCAGGTGAGCAGCCAGACGCTGGCCAACCTCACCGCCCTCGACGACGCGGTGAAGCTGCCGATCCTGCGCCCGCTGATCGGCTGGGACAAGAGCGAGATCATGGCCGAGGCCCGGCGCATCCGCACGCTGTCCATCTCCGAACTGCCCGACCAGGACTGCTGCACCCTGCTCACCCCGCGCCGGGTCGAGACCCGGGCCCGCATCGACGACCTGCGCCGGATCGAAGGCCGGCTGGACGCCGAGGACCTGGCCGAGGAACTGGCCCTGAGCGCGCAGGAGTACCGCCAGTAGAACCTTTATACGGAACGGAACGTGGTGCGCGCGCCCGCCCCCGTCCACGCCGCGGATGCGGCAAGATCGGATCCATGGGCGGGAATCGTGACGACGACTTTGGTGCCGAGCTGACCCGGGTCAACGAGCCCGGGTTAATCGCGCTGCGCGAGTATCTGGCCTCCGGCCAGGCCGTGGCGTTCCTGGGCGCCGGCGTGTCGGCGCCGCTGTACCCGCTGTGGACCGGCCTGATCGGGGACCTGGTCGACGCGGCCGCCGGGCGCATGTCCGGCGAGGAGGCCGCGACGTGCCGGGCTCTGGCGGCGGAGAGCCCGGAAGAAGTGGTCGAGATCATCCGGCAGCAGCTCGGTGTGCCGAACTACCGCGAGGTCCTGCGCCAGGTCCTGCGGGCCCGCACCGACCCGGAGACCGGCCGGTCCTGGACCCCGGTCCAGGAACTGGTCTGCCGCTGCGCGTTCAAGGCGGTCGTGACCACGAACTACGACCCGGGCATCACCGACGCCCGCATCCGGGTCCGCCCGGGCGCCTCGTCGACCGGCTTCACCACCTGGGAGGACGAGCTGGGCCTGGATCAGTGGCGCACCGGCGACGTGTTCGGCGAGTCCGAACTCCCCGTCCTGTTCGCCCACGGCCAGCACAACCGCCCCGACAGCATCGTGCTGGCCACCACCGAGTACCGGCGCGCTTACGCTGGCAAGCTGCCGCACGTCCTGGCCCGGCTGATGGACGGCCACCTGGTCTGGCTCGGCTTCAGCTTCGCCGACCAGCGGATCGCCGCCGTCCTGCGGGAGATCGCCGACCGCACCGGCACCCGGATCGACCCAGGCGCCGCGCCGCGTCATGTCGCCGTGATGGCCTGGGATCCGGCTGAGGGTAGCGACCCGGGGATCCTGGCCCGCCGGGCCGAGATCGCCTACGGCGCCAAGCTGGTGCTGTACCCCGCGCCCGGCGGCGATCACTCCGGTCTGGCCCGCCTGCTGGCCGGCCAGACCGATGCCCGCTTCCCGCCCGCCGCCGACCTTCCCGCCCGTGCGCCCCTGCCACTGACCCCGGAAGCCTCGTCAGCCATCCCGGTGCAGTGGGTGCCCGGCCCGGAGCGCGTGGAGCACTTCACCGGCCGTGCCGAAGAACTGGCGCGGTTCGACCGCTGGGCCGCCGATCTCCAGGTCGCCCTGGTCGGCGTGACCGCATGGGGAGGCGCAGGCAAGACCGCGCTGGTCACTCGCTGGGTGCAGGAGGCCGACGGAGCGGCCGAGCGCCACGTGACCGAAGCGATCACCATCGCCGCCCCCCGCGGCCTGGTCCCAGCCCACTCCGCCGCGCTGGCCGCGCGGGCCCGCATCCGGACCGCCCAGGCGGGCGTCATCGCCGACCTGAACCGCCTGTTCCAGGGCCGGGACGCCGCCGACGCCGCTCTGCGGGTGGCGGTCCGCCATCAGCTGGCCTGGCATGAGCTGGACGCGCTGCGCGCCCACGCGCTGCTCGACCAGGCCGAGGGGATCAACCGAGGCTGGGCGGCCAGGGCCGACGCCCTGCACGCGCGGCTGGTCCCGCCCGGCCTGGACCCCGACCCGCTGGCCACCGTCAAACGGCTCGTCGCCGCCGAGAAGCGCCGACGCCGAGGAAAGTGAGGCCTGATGGCGGACTCGTGGACCAGCGTGCAGATCGTCACCGTGATCGTGGACGCGCTGACGCCGCTGACCGTGGCCGGGCTCGGGTTCTACGTGGCCCGGGCCAGCCGCCGGATCGAGCAGGTCCAGTGGGCGAACCAGACCGTGGTCACCCGCCGCCTGGACCTCTTCGCCCAGCTGGCTCCCGGCCTGAACCAGCTGCTGTGCTTCGCCACGTTCGTCACCCGCCAGACCGAGCCGCTCCTGGCCGCCACCCGGTCCTGACCGGCCTCAGGCCGGGATCGGCTCCCGTGGCACATCGCGCGCCGGGGTCAGGGTGCGGCCCACCAGCGGGGAAAGGTGGGCGGCCACGCTGGCCAGCTCGCGCAGGTCGGATTCGACCAGGGCCTGCGGGCCGTCGCACAGCGCGCTCTCCGGGTGCGGGTGCACGTCCACGATGATGCCGTCGGCGCCGACCGCGATCGCGGCCCGGGACAGCGGCACCACGAGGTCCCGGCGGCCGCCGGAATGCGACGGGTCCACGATGACCGGCAGGTGCGACAGGCGCTGCGCGACCGGGACCGCGCTGATGTCGAGGGTGTTCCTGGTGGCCTTCTCGAAGGTGCGGATGCCCCGCTCGCACAGCACGATGTCCAGGTTGCCGCGCTGGGCGATGTACTCGGCGGCCATCAGCCATTCCTCGATGGTGGCGTTCATGCCGC
>Ga0310037_10000071_pt1 | contig 93068 bp, 83 predicted proteins | sample Sb_taG_11_FD_200239 | JGI IMG/M metagenome (GOLD analysis project Ga0310037, IMG submission 200239) | Peat soil microbial communities from Weissenstadt, Germany - Sb_50d_3_AS metaG (v2) (version 2) | ecosystem: Environmental > Terrestrial > Soil > Wetlands > Peat | place: Germany: Weissenstadt... | reverse complement strand
CTGTTCCAAGTCGCAGCAGGGAAATTCATTCCCTGATACGGCCCTGTTAACTCCCTGTTACGATTTCAGACAAACGCGCTGCTTTCTCCAGCAAAATGTGCGGGTTAGAGAAAGAAGGGTGCAATTTTGAGAGCAAAATTTCGCAAATTCCCTGTATTTTTCCCTGTTAGCAGGGAATTTAGGGCGGAGAAGGGTTAGCGCGAGACTGCGCGCTCCGCCAGCAAGTCTTAACTGCAGAGAAATCCCGCCGCTCTCTCCCCCGAAATACGAGAAACATGCCTGTATTCCGCAATATTTCGTCCATAAACCGGACTGCAGATAATGTACTGCCCGACAGCGAAGGCCGTCACTATCCCAGTTTTTCTCTGAAGCGCACATGAGCAGTCCGGTTTCAAGGAGGGCATTACGCGAATGCAATGCGATCACAAACCGAGGAATTCTCCATAGCGAGTTGACTTTTGTACGCGCCTTGGAAGACATGTTTGGCACTTCCCAGTAGAGCGTTTCTGGCCAATCAACAAAAGTTGTAGGAGGCTACACACGCTCGCTTGGGACTGTTCGATAACGAACGATCCGTTTCCGCAGAAGCTCGGCGCTAATCTGACTACTCGGGCAACTCGATCCGGTCGTCATGCTTCTTATCGCGCTCGTGTTCTTCGGCAAGGACTTTTTCGAGCCACTTTGCTTGTCTCTCGGCCGTTCCTCCATTGGCAAGCGAAGGAGGATGCGCGATGACGAACTCCTCGCCGCAAGCATCACACCGCACCGTGCCCATTTCTCGTAGGCCACCGGCTTTCTCGCGGATCTGACCTTTCTTTATTGCTAAGGCTGACATTGGGTCGGTGCCGTACCCGAGAAAAGTAATCTAGCTCTTTTATACGTCATCCAGTTACAGCCCGCCGCTGTGGTGCTGGCGAGTATGCTCTGCAAAACGCACGTTGCGAAACGGCCTAAGTGGTAGCGTCGGATAGTATGTTTCTGTCTTTCATCATCGCCAGCGTTTCCTCACTGGCCGCATCGCCCGCCTCGGCCTTAGTCTTGCGCTGGTTGCATCGGCGGTCTCGTTCAAGATCTCGACAATTTCAGCGAGAGTACCGCGGACTGCAATTCGATGGTCTTCCGCTTTCCAGAGTTCAACCACCTCTCCTCCCACTGAACGGCAGCCTCCACCTACTGGCAGCGCGCAGGTCGCACAGCGGTAGTTCTAGCGGATGCGCCGATGTCACGTATCTTAAATCTTATTGGGAGTGCCGGCAGCAGCGCCGCTGACCATGAGCGACACACCAGACTGTCAAGGCAGCACGAAATCAACTTTGATTCGGGTTAGAAACTGTACCGCGCGGCCGTTTTGCAGAAGCGGTCTGAAGCGCCACTTGCGAACCGCATCGGATGCGGCGATTGCCAGCATTGAGTTTCCGCTAAGCACGGTAAGCTCCTGCACCCCACCATCTTTACCCACGCTTACTTCCAAGATGACCAGACCTTGAATGTGCTGGTGTCTTGCCGCCTCTGGATATTCCGGTTCAACGCCCTGGAGTAGTCGCGCTTCGGCTTTTCCCTGAGTCGCGGATGGCTCGTTAAGGGCCTCAACTTGATGCGAAATGGTCTCACCGGATTCCGGGCTGGAGGGACCCACAGTTTCCAACGGTTTCAGCTGGAAGATGACTTTTCCGTTTTCATAAACTACCAAACTGTCGGAGGGCGCTTCGGGGCTTATGGCCTTCGGGGGGACTGGAGCTGGAGGGCGGCTTGGGGGGGCATGCCTATTCTCCTCGGGTTGAGCGATGGGATCCGGCCTTGCGGTGACCCCTAGCGCCGGACGTGCTCCCACTGCCTGCGAGACAGAGCCAGCAACCGCCGGTCTTTTCTTACCCATAATCCCCGGCCACGTGATCCGGCCGAGCATCCACCCCAGCAGCAAGGCAAAAGCAATCACGACAATAACCGGCAACCGCTTCCACGGATCAGGAAGCCGGAATTGGGCAGTCTTTACTTCGGGTGGCCTCACCCGGAATGACTCAAAACACGCATTCATATTATCGGCGGCGGTTTGCGGCTCATTCTCTGGCGGGCAACTTGGGATCTCAGTCGCGCAGTTAAGATCGATCAGTACTTGCCGCGAAAGGCCCTGCAGAATTTGAACATCACGGTCTCCGAAGGCTCCTGGGCGTGAGGAGAAAATCTCAAAAAGTCCAACTAACTCGCCCTGCTTGAGGAGGGGGAAGATGAGGAACGAGCGAATCTCATGACGCCGGCACACGACGGCATCGGCACGAGAGTCGGCCTCAGTGTCGTCGCAACGCAGCGCTTCGCTGGGCTGGATGCAGTCGCCCGGCAGTTCGAAAGGAGCACCTAGCTCCGGAGCACTCTTTCCGGTTCTGGCACGGCAGACCATTTCCTCTCCGCGCCTCAGGGCGATTGCCGCCGCGCTCGCGTTTGTCGACTGGCGCGCTTGCTCGGCAATATCGCTGAGTACAAGGTCGAGCGCCGCGTCTGCCGATGCTGCTCCGCCGTTCGCGTATAGCGTGCTCGCCAAATACGACAGGAAAGCCCCGGAACTTCGATCGTCTTCTTCTAGCCTCGGCAAGGGAACCTGAAAGCCACCACCCTTCAATCCGGTAACGGCTCCATTATTGTTGGTCACGTTTTGCTTATCGTCGACAATTAGATGCTCTACGTCCCCGTCGAGCCCTCCGCTCGTGGTCAATCGCTCGCCTTCCCCAGTGGCAGATAGCGACGGACTATCCGCCTGACTTTGCTGCAGCGCAAATGCGCACGCCAACAGCGTCTGGAGGAACGCCCGATCAACGGTTAGAGAATTGCTCATACTCGGAGTGCTGCGATTCTGCGGCCGCAGATACTGGGTAGGCGTTGGCAGGCGAGCGCGGGCGAACCAGTTTCGCGGCCAGCCTGCCGAGTTTCTCACCGGGCGAATGCACTGTCAATGGGGCAGTATCTGAGCTAGCGTTCTTTGACGGCTGGCCCACAGCATGCAGCAATATCGTGTCTGAATGGATTCGCTATAAGAAAGGATGCGATTATCACCCGACCTTCCAGCAAATTGCTTTTGTGGAAAATGCGCCCGGTCTGTACCTAGGGGTGGCTCCCCCCTACCTAGGTAGGGTCCGGAATTCTTCGAGCCAGTTTGCTGTCTGTCGGCCTTCTCTTTGTCAGCAAGCGCGGGCCGATGCGCGATCATGAACTCCTCGCCGCAAGCCATCACACCGGACAGTGACTATTTCCCGCAGTCCGGAGGCCTTTTCACGGTCTGCCCCTTCTTGATTGCAAGGGCTGAGGCTCCCCTCCTTTTCCGAACTTCTTCTTCCGCTGTGGATAACTGATAATCCATTCCGGCCTGTTCCTCCGGACCTACCTAGGTAGGGGGTAGCCACCCCTAGCTACAACCGGGAAACGTACTCTCCAATGCGCAGAAACTTCCTGCATGCTGCTTTCTCGAACGACCAATAGTCGGCCTCTTCTACGACTTTTGCGCTTCAGCCCACAGGGCGACAGAACTGGCAATAGCCATCAGGAAGAACAGCACGGCCCCGTCGAGAAAGCTCCTGTAGGAAAGCGGGATTCTCCCCGTAGAACCAGCTGCCCCAGCCAGAGTAGCTGTCCAAATACCTAGCATTGCGAGTCCCCGGGTGAGTAGCGCAAGGACTGTGCAAATGATGCCGATCCAATAGGCTACCTTACATAGATGTTTTTCCATGTTCATTCTCGCTTTCAACCTGCGGCTGAAATCTTAGGACTGGAGGTGGGGCAAGTCAATTTCTAGACTTTGTCTGCAAGGCGGCTCACACCCTAACACTTCCGTGCGATAGGATTTCACCGTTCGTGCGATTGTGAAGTGGCTCTGCGGCGAGCATGATGGCGATACACTCAACCAAAATATTTCAAGGAAGTCCCCCATGACCGCGTGGAACCTTGCCGAAGAACGCAATCAGCTCGAACAATTTGAATTGATAGCTGCTGGCCACTTACGTTCCGGAAATCGGGAACTCGCCACCCGATTTAATGACCTCATCCGGGCCACCAAACATAAGATCGCCGCGCTCGAAAAGCTGGAACAAGTCCAGCAGCGCCCTAAATCCAAAACGGCATAGGGCTAGACTGCGAAGAATTCACTCCTCAAGCACGACACCTCCCAAAATCGGCCGGCTTCCCAGTGAGGTATAGAAGCCGTAGAGCGCCAGCGCAGCTATCAGCAGAATCCCAGCTAGGCTGATGCCCGAATACCATGCCAAGCCCTGTATCGTCAGGGGAAGTTCTCTAGGATATGGTAGACGGCGAAATTGGCTACAAGAGCAAGCAGACCGAATCGAATCATCACAAATACGGCCAGACTCCAGAAGATCAGGACGCTCGCCAGCACAGCAGGAACAGATTGTTCACCTGCGGCTGAAGCCGTTAACAGAAGGACCCATACAATCGCCGCCGCCACCTCATTACGCAGTATGGACCGCAAGAGGAACAGAACAAAAAGAGCTACGAGCCAAACAAAAGGGGGATGCGGGGAAGGGGAAGTCAATGCAGCGCAACAATGCTCCGGTTCAACCGCACATGCGAGTGATTGCCTCCAACCAGAATAGAGCGCCTGCCTGTCACGCAGGAGGCCGTGGGTTCGAGCCCCGTAGCTCCCGCCATTCCGATTCAACCGTGAAAGCTGCAGCCTGAAGAATTTCTATGGGCTCTTCGAGCGGTCTTTCATAAATCTTTCAGTTAACGTGCCAGTTCAGATCCATTGCTTTCGCAGCAACCACATCTTCACGATCTGCGTCAGGCCCATGTAGCTGAACAGCGTGAACATAAGAATTGGCCAGTACAACCGCGGCAGGTGCGTGAAGCCCAACGCAGAGGCCAAAGGGGAATACGGCAGCCACACGCCCAGAGCCATGATTGCGCCTGTTGTGGCCGTCAGCGCCCAACTCGCACGGCTCTGCAGGAAGGGAATTTTATTTGTACGAATGACGTGGATGATGAGTGTCTGTGTCATCAACGACTCGACGAACCATCCGGTCTGAAATAGCGACGCTCGGGATGGATCCCAGCAGCGGAAGATCCAGAGCATGACGAAGAAAGTCGTATAGTCGAAAATCGAGCTAATGGGACCGATATAGAGAATGAACCGCCGGATCTCTCCGATGTCCCAGGGCCGCGGTCGAGCTACTTGCTCCTCGTCCACGGCGTCCGCTGGAATCGGCACCTGCGAGAAGTCATACAGAAGATTGTTGGTCAACACCTGAATCGGGGCCATCGGAAGGAAGCGAAGAAAAACACTCGCCCCCAGCACGCTGAACATGTTTCCAAAATTGGAACTCGCTCCCATCCGAATATATTTGACGATGTTCGCGAAGACCTTTCGGCCTTCAATGACGCCTCCTTCCAGCACCATCAAGTCCTTCTCCAGCAAGATCAGGTCAGCCGACTCCTTGGCGATATCAGTGGCCGTGTCCACCGAGATACCGACGTCTGCCGCTCGCAAGGCGGGAGCGTCGTTGATTCCGTCACCCATGAATCCAACCACGTGCCCCTTAGAACGGAGCACACGGATGACCCGCTCCTTATCCGCGGGAGAGAGGCGTGCGAACAGTGTTGCCTTCTCCGCGGCCTCCGCTAGTTCAGCGTCAGACATTTTCTCCACGTCGCCGCCCAGCAGCATGGGGTCGGCCGCGAGGCCGACGTCCTTGCATACCTTGCGGCTGATCAGGTGGTTATCTCCGGTAAGGATTTTTACAGCCACGCCATGCTTGGCCAGGGCTGCGATGGCACGGGCGGCAGTATCTTTCGGCGGGTCCAGGAACGCAACGTATCCTCGGAGCACCAGTTCGCGCTCGTCTTCCTTCGCGCAAACCTGTTTCCCAGAGAGATCTTTGGTTGCCACCGCCAGCACGCGGAAGCCGTCGTTGCTGAGGCTGTCGTATTCCGCTTTCAGCCCGACCATCCGATCGGGTTCCATCGGAGACAACTTGCCATCGAGTTCAAACTGCGAGCAGCGGTGAAAGACATCCTCCGGAGCCCCCTTGGTCAGCAGAATCGCCTTACCCTCCGGGTCCGCCACCATGACCGACATCATGCGTCGAGTGAAGTCGAAGGGCAGCTCATCCAGCTTCTTATACTTCTCAACCATCGCCTTCCCGTGGAAATCGGTACTATCCAGAATCGCCCGATCGAGCAGGTTCTTGAGACCGGTCTGGAAGTAGCTGATCAGATATCCCTGCATGAGCACATCTTCGGTTTCACGCCCCGCAACGTTGCAGTGGCGCATCAGGACCACGCGGTCTTCCGTGAGCGTACCGGTCTTGTCGGTGCAGAGCACATCCATCCCGCCAAAATTCTGGATTGAATTCAGCCGCTTGACGATCACCTTCTTGCGGCTCATGGCAAGCGCACCATTGGACAGGCACACCGAGACGATCATCGGCAGCATTTCTGGAGTGAGGCCTACCGCCACTGCCAGTGCGAAAAAGAAGGCTCCTTTCCAATCGTGCTTGGTGAAGCCGTTGATGAAGAAGACCAACGGCACCATGACGACCATGAACTTCATCATGAGCCAAGTGAAGCGGTTGAGACCCTGGTCGAAGCTCGTCAGCGCTCGTTCCCCAGTGATGGAGTGGGCCATACTTCCCAAGTAGGTCTGTGCCCCCGTCGCGACGACGACCGCCGTCGCCGTACCACTCTCGACGCTCGTTCCCATGAAGCATATGTTCTTGAGCTCAGTCGGGGACGCCTCCCCTTTTGTTTCTGGGTCGTGGAATTTCTCCACCGGCAGCGATTCACCGGTGAGACTGCCTTGGGTCACGAAAACGTCTTTCGAGGACAGCAGCCGTACGTCGCCCGGAATCATGTCGCCCGCGGCCAGCTTGATGATGTCGCCCGGTACCAGATCCCGCAGTGGGATCTCTTTCGCCGCGCCGTCCCGAACCACCGTGGCGGTCACGTGAATCATGGCCTTGAGCTTCTCCGCGGCGGAGTCTGCCCGCGCTTCCTGCCAGAAACGAAGTCCCACACTCAGTGCCACCATGCCGACCATCACCGAGCCGGCACGCACGTCGCCTGTAAAGAAGGAAATGGTCGATAAGGCCGAAAGCAGAATCACGAGCGGATTGCGGATGATTTTCAGAACGCGAACGACCCACCCTTGCTTCCGTTCTTGCGCGATCTCATTCGGACCCGTACTGCGCGCGCGTTCTTCAGCATCCGCTTCGGTCAGGCCATTCAGAGAAGTTCTCAGGTCCCGCAGCAACTGTTCGCCGTCCTTCTGGGCGGCATCGAGGACGGCAGGCGAAACCCGAATATTCTGGTTCTTCGTCTTGGCTTGGATCGGCGGCTCACTCGCGCGAGCGGGTGGCGCGGCGATATGAGACGCTCCAATTTCAGCCTCGCCAGCCAAGGTCGCTGCGCTGCTGCTCTCGATTGGGGTTGTCATCGTGTATCAGGTGCTTCGGAATCAGCTCCCTGGTCTTCGCTGCCCATAATGCAGTGTTTCACCGCCTGGAGAATGCTCAACAATGCTCATTCAGCAAGCAACAGCCCAACAAAAAGAACAAATACCGTTCTTGGAGAACGCCTGCATTCTTGGGCAATTGTGTGCAAAAGTGCTGCCTCAGGTTCGATGGAACGGCCCCCGCCGGATCGTGTCAAGGTCCGCTCCTGTATCGGTCAGAGGTTCGAAAACACCGGACTGCTACTGCTCCCACGCATACCTGAGTTGTTCTTCCGCCGCCTCGGCACCGATTCGGTGAACGCTGGCTTTCGCGTCGGAGGGTGGAGGAGAGAAAACAGCAAAGAGTTTCAGGTCGTGACGACCGATGTTTCTTAGATTGTGGAGTCGTCCTGCAGTGACCAGGATCGCATCATGCTTGTTGGCGATTTCTTTCCGAGCGCCAAAAGTCACTTCTCCTTTGCCTTCGACAATGAACAAGATCACATCGGTGTCGTCGTGTGCTCCTTCACCAAGCTCTCCTGGGGGCGGAATGCTAATCACGACTAATTCATTGAAGGTTCCCTTACAGACTGTCTGGCGAAAGGCTAGGTTCTTCCGTGCGGCCGCCTTGATGTTGTCGTGGAAAGACAGGACCGTTGATTCCGTGTGCCGAGTCTTGTGTGCCATGGTTCACCTTCTTGACTCAAATTCTGGGGGCCATTTTGTGAGTCGGTCGTGGTGCGTGTTGGTCGCGTTTGGGGTTCGAGGTTTGCACCCTGGCCTCCAAGACCGGCTAAGCGGCTGCTTCACGGCTGGAATCCAAGTTCAGCGTTGCAATGGCTGCTTTGACAATCCCGGCGGAAGTACCAGGTCGCTGAGTTCACGATGTTTTCATAAGATCAACGCGGCCTATTCATTCAGACTCACTCGTGTGGTGTTCAAATAGCCAAAGCGTGAGCCTGTCTCCCGGTTCTGGTAGCCGCAGAAGGATAGCTCACAACGGACGGACGCGTTGAGTGCATCAACTCCCAGGAATACTCGAATTCTCGACCGCATCGGGTGCAAACCTGATACGTACGTTTGCGAATGGTGAAGACACGGCGAGGTGTCGGTGATAGCACCCAAAGAAAGACTCAAATATCCACACTAGAGATGCTCCCATAAGCTGTGCAGCCTCTGAGCGCAATCGGCACAACACAGAATGACAAATCAAGAAACATAAATCTGAGCAAGATAGCTCTAATGGAGGGTATTGATGGATCGCATCGGCAGGTCGGTGCGAGCTATTTCTGCCTCCTGCGGATGAGCAATCCTGCTCAGACGAGAGTCCCGTGAAGTGCTAACGTCAAAGTGTGCCTCCAGTTGAATGGCCGAGGAGCCGGAAAGTCGCTTGCCGCCTTGCCGGAACGCGCTATCGTGAAGCGAATCGCATCAATATTGGTCATTTCCTCTGTTCTGCTAGTCGCTGGCGGAGCGCTGTGCCAGAGCGAACGTGCTTCAGAAGGTTTGCTTCAGGGAGACGGCTCAAACTCACTCGAAGCGCAGCGCCAGGAGGCACGCACGTGGAGATCACTTCCTGATGCTCCCTCTACCGTACAGTCACCAAAACAGGCAGAGAAGTTTCACTTGTTCGCCGATGAAGCGCGTTTGCCGTTAACATTTGGCGGGGTAGGCATCAACGCCGGCGTAATGCGTGAAGCAGAACCACGACACCTCGCTCCCGGATCGCAGCCTAGCTTTGCCGCGTTCTATAAAGCAGGGTTTACTCAAAAAGAGTCCAGCAACTTTGTTGGTAAGTACTTGTATCCTCCGTTGCTCAAACAGAACCTGCGTTATCGTCCGTTGACCAGTGGCAGCTTTATGAACCGGGCCACCTACGCAGCTTCGCGCATTTTTATCATGCGCGACGACTCAGGAAAGAGGAGGCTAAATACGTCGTATTTCCTCGGAGTACTCAGTTCGGTCGCTGCGCACAATGCTTCGCGTCCATATTGGATGCGTTCCAATGCGGCGCCGTTCACCGATTTTGGTTCGACGATTGGAAACGACGCGGGGATCAACGTCTTCCACGAGTTTGGACCCAGCCTCCGGCAAATGGTAAGAGGCCATACGCCGAAGTTCGTGTTTAGAATCGAAGAGCGCATCATCCCCGACCAGCACCTGAGAGAAGTCGTCTCCAGCCCGGCCAGATAATGTTCCCCGTTGGCCCGCACACTTTCACGGCTCACCGGAAATAAGGAAACCACTTGTACAAGTAGCTGCCGATTCGAAAAGCAGCGAGAGAATGCCTCTCACTTGGTTTTCTCGCCAGCAGTCTCCTCCTGCTGCTCTTCAGTCTTTTGCCAACTGGAATTAGGGTTGTATTCCTTCATCGCCTTGGCGAGAATATCAGTTTTCTTGCCGAGATCCTTCTCGTACACGACTCCATCCTGGTTAACAATGAATGTCATCACGCCCGAGGACCTGTATTCCGCCGGATAGGCCACGAAAGCGAAGCCCTCGGTCATTTTGCCCTTCACGGTGTAGCTCTTCGTACCGCCTGGGCCGTTCTTGCCCTGACGCGTCAGGATGAGGTGATAGTAACCGCGGTAAGGGGTCGGAACGCCGTCCTGGGTTTTGCCAGTGCCCTTGGCATCGGCGGCTGCCACCAGCGGCCCGACGGGGCTCTGGGTTTCGGTATCAGCAGCTTTCCAATACAGGCCATCGTGCTGCCCTTCATCGCTGAGGATTTTCTGAGCGTACTCGTTGTGCTGCGCGGCGTAATATTCTTTTTGCGCCGCCACAAGCCCCTCGCAAACGCGGATAGCCGATAGCTCATTCCGTCCAATCACTCTCCTGAATGAACTCGACCTGCCGGTCGAACACATCTTCCGGATCACTATCGAATCCCACGATGAATCCGGCCATAACCTCGATACCGTGTTGCTGAATGCAGCGTACGCTGTCAAGCAAACTGCGCTGCGTGTTCTGCAGCTTGTTAGCTTCTTTCAGACTCGCCTCCACCGGGAGTCTCAACACCCAAGAACACACGGATGAAACCAGCAGCTTTCATCAGCGCCAGAAGCTCAGGGTCATCCGCTAAGTTCATAGACGCCTCTGTGAAGAAGGTGAACGGCCGGCGATGTCGATTGTTCCATTCGGCCAGTGCGGGCAGTAGTTGCTTGACGTTCTTCTTGTTTCCGATGAAGTTGTCGTCCATGGTTTTTGTTTGAACGTGATCGGATTCTCGCTACTTGCCCTCAAAGTGTTCTGTTTCAGACTCACGGAGCGGTCAGGCTGGGACATTGCGGGCTCCTTAACAGTGTGGTCCGGTTGCAGCCTGGTGCCGGTGAAGACGCCAGGAGGCTACACCGGTACCTCTTGGTGCCGACAATCGTATTGTCTTTCACACCGCGGTTCGTCGCCCGCCCAGCAGGTTGATGACCAGGACCACCAATCCCACAACCAGAAGCAAATGGATCAAACCTCCGCCGATATGCAGGCTGAAACCTAGAAGCCACAAAATTATGAGAACAACGAAAACCGTCCAAAGCATGTCAACCTCCTGTGCTCATGTTGCGAGCACCTAAATGTGAATCTCATCCAACGTCTGCAAGAAAACAACTTCTTGCGAACGGAACACGCGGTGATGGGACTGTGCCGCCATTTGAGCACCTCAAACGTATCAGGATGAGAAGCAGCGGCGGCCCAATTCTGCACGTCCTACTTCTGATTGTTCTGTTTAGCTTTCTCTTCAGCCTTCTCTGCGGCTATGGCGTGGACTTTTGCTCCGTGAACTTCCGCAAGGAACGGCTGGGCTGCGGCTGGAACCGGCACTTTGCCCAATAGCAACGCCCGAGTAGTGACGTTGCGGCCATACATCGCACGCCGTGAATCATTGTCTTGACGGAGCGATGCACCCTCCAGTGTGAGCCCAGCGAACGCACCCTTGGCACGGGAGTAGGTCAGGATCTCAGTATCCATCTTCCAATCCGTACCGGCCTCGGCATGCCGTCCAACTGGACCCGCTGCCGCGGAAGCATCCCCGCCGATTTGGAAATTGCTCGACAGCAGTCTTTGCATCCCTTTGTCATTCTGAATGATCAGTACCACGTCCACGGCTTCCACACCGATCTGCAGTCCCCAGCTTCCACCAGAAATCGTGATGAATGCCGGTGCACTCCAGCCATCCGCGGTGCGGCAAGTGGCTACGCCTTTGCCTCCTTTAGCTCCGAAGACAAAACCACCCTTGACCATGTGCGGTATAACGGCCACACACTTTGCATGCTCCAACACTTCTTCCGGGATTCCCTTGTCAGGCATCCCCATAATTTCGTGTAACACTGTGGTGGCGTTGTCCAGTCGGTCGGTGGCATCTTCCCGCGCCGACCCTGCCCAGCACAGCGTGCCGAGAGCGAACATCGCAAGCACAAACATGACTTTTTTCATTGAACGGCCTCTTTTCTGTTGCCAGTGCGTCAGCTTCTGATCCGTGCTGTGATTACACTCGCACGCAAATCCGCATAGATATGCTGGCGCAGCAGGACAATTGCGACCTTAGCAAATCGGGGTTCAAGAGGTCTGAGCAAAAACGCTCATAGTTGCCACAGAAAATTGCCGGGACACTAGTCTGGTCATAAGAAAGTGTTATGCGTCAGTGTGTCCGTGTGAGAGTACGCAATCCCACATCGCCACGCCTGCCTGGACCGGTCCGTTTCGAAATGAAGCCGGAACCCACTCGAGAGTTGTTCAATTCTGCTCAGACCTCACACGGCCACGGGATTACAACGGTGGCAGTCCTCAGGCGGGCTCAGAAAAGCCGCAATGTGCACTTTTCGAGGGCAAGGTGAACTATGAAAACCAGCACAAAAGACAAGCTCGAAGGCAGCTTCCGCGAAGTGAAAGGAACAATCAAAGAGGCGGTCGGAAAAGTCACGAATGACCGCGATTTGAAAACCGAAGGGAAAGCCGAGAAGAAAGCGGGTAAGGTTCAACAGCGGATTGGCGATGCGAAAGAAAACGTCACCAAGTTGAAAGGACAGCTGGCAGAGTTGAAGAAGACTGGATAGGCCATTCAGAAAATGAGCGAGCACGGTCGAAAAGCCACACTGTAAGATCTCAGACTATTTCGGGGGGCTGTCGTTCTCAGCTTGAAGTGTTTTCTCGGGGTCTGCCCGGTCGCCAGGGGAGGCAACTTTCCGGACAGCCTTCCGTAGTGTCTTGCTTGCTCGCCCCGAACCTTTGGTCCACTTTATACCTGCCGAAGGTTTACCTTGCGCAGTCCCATAGCCAGTCTCATCGCGACCCTCTGGTCCAACTCCGAGTTTGCCGGCCGTCTGGGTGTCCAGTTGCCCTGTGACTGGCAGATTCTCAGCTTTTTGAAATCCACGAATGCTCGCACGTGTGCGCAAACCGAACACGCCATCGACGTCACCGCGGTAGTGCCCTTTGTCCCTTAGAGTTTGCTGCATCTTCCTGACATCGTTCCCACGCCCGACCGCAACCACTTGGCTGGTGAGACTCGCTCCCGCAGCTAGCGGGGGTCGACGTGGTCCCGAGGTCGATGTCGTCAGCAATACGAAGACGATCCCGGCCCATGCGGTTTTGCTGGCCAAGAGCATTGCTTCTCCTCGATTTGCACACCGGAAATAGATTCGCTCACTTGCTCTGGCATTACTGTGCACAACGGCTCATGTCGTGAGTTCTCGGGCACAATTTCCTGCAATCCATGGTTTGCGGTGATTTGGAGCGATCCAAGAAACGCAGGGCGGGGTAGTGATTTTCAGTTATTTACCCTGTTCCAGAGAATAGTAAAATATAAAAGGAGTTGTCTAAGCAGGCTGGTGCCTGGAGGAGGTGCCCATGTCTCCTGCTCTCCAACCCAACGGTTCACGCAGAGGCCCAACTGCCCGCAAAACCTCAATCGACCCGGCTCTCCAAACAGCGCGTAATACCATTGGTCCAAGTCTATTGGCTAAGAGGAAGCGTGATTTCGATCCCCATACATTCCTCGCGAGCATCGGCGAGGGCCGGAAATCTTTGCTTATCCAGAGGAAACAAGGAATCTTTGCCCAGGGGGATACGGCTGATGCGGTGCTTTATATCCAGACGGGCAAAGTGAAACTCACCGTGGTCTCCAAGACTGGCAGGGAAGCGACGATCGGCATATTGGGTGACGGAGACTTTTTCGGCGAGGGTTCGCTTGCGGGCCAAGCGCTCCGCATGGGCTCCGCAACGGCCATGACAGATTGCGCTATTTTGAGGATCGACAAGCAAGCCATGATGGATGCTCTGCACCGGGAACACGAATTGTCCGACCTGTTCGTGGCTTATTTGTTATCGCGGAACATTCGTTACGAAGAAGATCTGGTTGATCAGCTTTTCAACTCCAGCGAAAAAAGGCTGGCCCGGATTCTTTTACTGCTCGCTCATTTTGGCAAGGAAGGCACCCCCGAGACTGTCGTTCCCAAGATCAGTCAGGAGACGCTGGCGGAAATGATCGGCACGACCCGCTCGCGGGTGAGCTTCTTTATGAACCGGTTCAGGAAATTGGGATTTATTCACTACAACGGCGGGCTACAAGTCCACAGCTCTCTGCTCAATGTAGTTCTGCACGACTAGCTGTTCTTTCCAGCTCTATTCCCCAAAAAGCCCGGATAGCAACCGGCTCGGCGAGATTGGACGTGCGTTCCAGCAAGTCAGCTGCGGAGGCAGGTAAGAGAGTGATCGGCAGACGGTGCTGCAAAAGAGCATAGATTGAGCAATTCTGAACAGTTCCGGGAGCCCGGAGTCTTGAAAATGCGCTCCACGTAGAGGCGTATCCGGCACTCCGAAGCGCAGTCGTTCTTTGCATCGACGATGACGAGGACATGTTGGAATGACGCGTGACGGCAGAGGATCCCGTTTACGACAATCCTGCTGTTCTCGGCCTGCTCCTGGTTGTGCTCGATATCGCATCTCTGGTCATTTCGCGTCGGGCAAAAAAATGCCGGACTCACGTGAGTCCGGACCGAAACGTGCGAAATATGGTGTTGTTATGCGGTCGTGAGGGTCTGAATGGTCGGTCCTGCGCCGCTAACCCATGACCGCCGTTTGAAACCTTTCTGACTTCAGATAAGCTACTTGTTAACGGGTCGAATAACTGTTCAGTTTTATACACTTTCCAAAACTGACCTGAGACACACTGTCATTGTTCGTGACGAGAGGCGGTGCTGTATGACTCCGACCGAACCCCGCTTTGTCCACAAAGTCCTGCTCGTGGATGATGACGATGCCGTTCGCGACATGATGACTGTAACCCTTGAACACAAAGGGTTTAAGGTTGTCTCTGCTGCCAACGTGACAGAAGCTCTGAGGCATATCACTACAGAGAGTTTCGACGTGCTCCTGACGGACCTGCACATGCCGAATCCCGGTGATGGCTTCACCGTGGTTACAGCAATGCGCCACTCCCAACCGGATGCACTTACGCTGCTAGTCAGCGGCTACCCCGACGTGCAGAGCGCCATGGCCGCTATCCTTCTGGAAGCGGACGATATTATCGTGAAACCTTTCGAGGTCGGGAAGCTCGCCGAACTTATCCGCGAAAAGATGCTTACCCGCCGATCTGCTCCGCGGTTGGAAAAGGAGAGAGTAGGCACGATACTGCAGCGCTGTATTACCAGTGTTGTCGAAGACTGGTTGGCGCGCGCAAAACAGAGCAAAGAACTCAACCATGTCCAGCTCAGCGACGACGAGCGAACCGGACATCTTCCTAAGCTGGTCGAAGACTTGATTGTTCGCCTGAGCAAGCCCAGTGCTACTACCAAGGACAGCGATGCTGTCTTTTCCGCAGCCGCCATGGCCCATGGCAAGCTGCGATATGAACAAGGCTGCACTCCCCGCGATGTTGGTGCACGAATCACGAATACTGCAGATGACTCTGTTTGGTACATTGCAGAGCAATCTGAGCTTTCTGGATTTCAGCCTGCTCTTGCCCGATGTCATGACAATTGCAGACGAAGTGGACGCACAGTTGACGCAGTCGATGGATAGCTACATGGACGCTATGCGAACGCCCGCGGCAGCGTAGTTGTTGTAACGTTGCATATGGAGGCGCTGCTGTCGTCACCGTCGGCCAAACTGCGAGTGCGGAGTACTTCGGCCCTAGCCCCCGGAACTTCTTTGCGATGCGCTAGCGATTGTCCGCTACAACGATCTGTTGGTTGAGTATGCCTGTTGCTTCAGCAAGTGTCACGTCATCCGGCACTCGATGGAAGTCGCTGTGGTTTTCGGTTTCTTGCTCGCTGATTGTCTTGAACAGGAGGGCTTTCCCTTTCATGTCCACATTCAGGGCGGTCATTTCCCAGTGACCTGGTGCAACTTCTGTCTGCCTAACCTCAAACCTGCCTCCCTCGTCCAAGTGTCCTAACAGTCCGCCGCCGAATTTAACATCCTCCATCAGACGGCCGTTGAGCGCTGCCAACCTTTGTTGTTTGGTATTGACCGTCATCTTACCTTCCATGCTGTGGAAGACTCTGGCTTCAAGGGATGGCGGCTGGAAATTCGGGTTGGGTCTGAAGACGAGGGTTACGAGGTCCCCTTGACGACCGACATAGCTGAACAGAAACACGTCCGGCAGAATCCGGAACAAGCGCGCGCCTTGCTCTGCTTTCTTGTTGCTCGCCTGCTGTGATTTTCGTTGCTCATCTGGATGGTTGACGAGCCTCTGCATGCGCTGGTTCTCTTTCTGCTGCTGTTTGGGGTCAAGTGGGCGGCAGTTAATGGAGAGAAGGCGACTGAGAGAACCATTGTTCGTCTCGATGATCTCTAGGGTCTGTTTCCTCCCGGACTCCTCCTTGTCGAGACGGTACATCCAGTAACTGTGCTCCTCATCTTGGACTTTCAATTCGTTAGTGACCACATTCCGTGCCAGGTCGACAGCCGACATTTCGAGCCTCACGGATTCGGATTGGGAGAGTGCGTTCGACCCGAGCAGAATGATCGTCACTATGCCGGCTGCGAGGCCATATATTAGTCTCACAGCCGATCCCAGTCTGTAACGTGTTGTCATCCACTTCTTCATGTGGCCATCGTTTCTGTGAGACAAAGAGTACGAACGGCTCACTGATCCGCGTCGCAATCGCAGCCGCTTGGTTCCTCGCAATTTCCATCATGGAACGAAGTGAACCGAAAAACTGGTCAAAATCGCGCAGCTTCATCGAATGCCACACAGTTTGACAACGGTTGCGCAGAAGCCTAGCATTAAAGATGAGCAAGCTACCTCTTCTTACTCTTTCAGGTCCTCTGAACTAAGTCAGCCCATCTGAAGTTTTTCCTCTTAGCTTCCCTCTGAAGGAGGAACTGCGTTATGACACAATTGACCCGTTGGGATCCGCTTCGTGACTTGGCCACCATGCAAAACCGTATCAACCGCTTTGTCCGTGAGTCGTACAGCCCCGAAGGCCCAGAAGAGGCTTTGACGACCACCAGCTTTGCACCGCCGGTGGACATCTACGAAGACGAGCACACCATTGCTGTAAAGATGGAAGTCCCGGGCATCGACGAAAAAGACATTGATGTCCGCATCGAGGGCAACACCCTCACCGTTCATGGCGAGCGCAAAATCGAGAAGGAAGAAAAAGAGGAGAACTTCCGTCGCGTCGAGCGGCAGTACGGAAGCTTTACCCGCTCGTTCACGCTCCCCAGTTCGGTAGATCCGGGGCAAGTGAGCGCCAACTATGACAAGGGCGTGCTGAAGATTAGCCTTGCCAAGAAGGCGGAAGCCAAGCCCAAGCAAATCAAGGTGAATGTGGGCAGCGAGAAGGCCCTCGAAGCCAAGGTTCACGGCAAGGCCGCCTAGCGCCAGTAGAGTAGTGAGAGAAATGGGAGGTGGAATATATCGCCTCCCATTTGTTTATCACTTTAAAATCGGCAGGGAAAAATCATGAAAATATCAAGTTTGTGGTGAAAGTGAACCGAGGCGGCACTCGCGCCCCGGCTGGCAGGGCCAGCAGCAAGACCATTGTTCGCTGCGATTTCATTTCGAGATTCTCCTTAAGAGTTCCAACAGCGGGGTCTGTTCTTATACGGTCAGAGGGCACATTCCATGGTCGCACTGGCACGCTATCTCGACTTCGCTGGATCCCGCTTCCTTACAGGCTTGACCGCAGTATTTGTCGCCAGGCTTCGCTAAACATTTGCAGGGAAGGTGAGCACACTTAGTCTGCTCAGTTGTTGTCATCGTGGTTCTCCTTTTCAGCAACCGATCGTTAAATGATTGTGGTGCTCAATGGTGTCGTTACCGCGCTTGTGGCAAAACGGGGCGCCCAGTACTTCTCTATTCGCCGACCGCCTTTTCAGCGCGGCCGATCCATTCTTGAACTTTGCCGGCTTTCTTTTCTGCGTTCCCTGAGACTTCCAGATCGGGGTCGTTCGTCGCCTTTCCGACTTTCTCTTTGATCTTCCCCTTCAGTTCGTGAAGCTTGCCTTCCGTGCGGTCTTGCGTACTTGGTTTCATCATTGTTTTTCTCTTTCCTTTCGGTCACTACGCGACCTCTTTTCTCTGCACAGCTACTGGCACCTGCACGAGTTCTTCAAATAGAGAGCGGTAGTGAATCATCGCTGTTCTGAGATCTTCGGTGGTTGCTGCGTCTTTGCCAACGCGTAGCGCAATCTGATGGGCCGACCGGTAGTTTTCCACCAGCCGAGGATGGTCGACAGAAATGTCGGCGGCACGCTGATCGAACTCGGAAACGGGATAGCCGCGAGCTTTCATCACAGAGGAGACCAGGTCATCGGCTTCCGCGACTGCCCCTTTCGGGGAGTCGACAAAGCGAGACTGAACGGACTCCCAACGTTTCAAAAAACGTTCGTGTTCCATCGAATCAAGATCGCGAATGTTGAGCTTTTCAACTCTTTTCTCGCGATCCGCTAATTTCGCTTCTGCTTTTCGTTCTGACCCATGCGTCTGCACGGCCCGCTCATACTCGGGCCCAAACTTTTGCCGCAGGTCTGCAGTGGTACTCCTGCGTTTTCGCACGTACAACCAGGCAGCTACTGCGATGATCACAATCACCACGGCGGCGAGCACAATCAGCTTCGGATCCAGCAGATTCAGATTCATTGAAACCTCCACAACCAGGTTGGTACACAAGATTCTCGTTCTTGTCAGAATGCTTGTGAATGCCAGTATCAGACTCTTGGGCTTGGGAAAGCTGATCAGAATTGATCGTCTTTTGAATCAGCCTCTATGGCACCTAAGACGAGAGTGGGAGGAGCGCAGAGAGGCTGGCGAGGCAAGATCCCCTGGTCTCAGAGGTGCTCCATCACGACTTCAGAAAGCTTTGTAACTCGGCAACTCTAGCTGTACTAGCAGTAGCGGCAAACATCAACGAGGTGTCATCGGGCCCCAAATTCATATCAAACCATTCCCCAACGGGAACCATGTCAATGCTTTTTCCATGTCGCGAATTACATGGACGCCGCGTTTTTGAAGTGAAGTAACCGCACGGGAGATCACTGAGCGGGACTGCTGGCGACAGTCGGCACCGGCGCCGCGGCCTTCAACTGGTCGAGCTCAGTCAGCACGGCTTGCCAGCGAGGCTGGTCCTTCTTCGTTTCGATCGGTACGGAGAGGTCGGAATAAAACTGCAGGATGTTATCGCGCAGCTCCGGCGACGTCCCCTCGAACTTTCGCTTTGACAGCTGAGCCAGCAAATCTGCGTAGGTGTCGTCCGTCAGCGAGTACTCCGCTGCTTTGGTTACGTTGCCGCTATCCAAATCACAATTGGGAAGAACCAGTTTGTCGCTGCGCACTTCTTCGAGAAAGGCCCGGTATTGATCGACGGTCGTGTTGATGCTCTTGAAATACAGGTCCTCAGTTTGGGGAGTGGGGTTATTAAACGCTAGCCCTTTGAAGGGACCGATTTTCGGCATGTATCGCAAGAGCGTTGACAAAATCCGGGTACCTGCGCCCGGCTTCACGTAATCCTTCCCCCACTCCCGTTCGTAGTCAGAGCGCGAAAGACGGTATAGGAACTTCCGTTTCGAGAAATCCGGGGTCTCGCGCATCAGATCCTTTTTGTGGGTTTGCAGCGCGACCTGAGTCATCTCCGGGATCATGCGGCTGACTGCAAAACGATACGAACCCACCGCCAGATTCTCGTGAGTAAGCACGTCCTTCAACTCAACTCCGTACACCACGGGAAAGACTCGCTCCAGCAGTGGCTTGGACACTTGGAATCCGATGAAGTCGTGGTACTGCTGCGACGCGTAACGATTCTTCGCGACCTGCACTGTGTCGAACCCAAACTCAGTTTTCAGATGCGCTGTCTTGTCCTGGGCATATCGAACGGACTTGCCAAACTTCGCTCGCAGCTTCGGATATTCGATTGCGACGGATTGGTTAACGGCGGGGTGGCCGGCGATATCTGCCGCATAGTGCGACAGCGCGCCCAGCGCAAAGGCGTACTCGTTGACATCCTGGCTTTCGAGCAGCAGCTCTCGAACAAAGTCCCCGCTGCGAACGTAGTGCACCAGGTTGCTGAATTCTTTACTGCCGAATGGGTAGTAGCCCAGATCCTGGATGACAGCGCCTCCGTAGGCGTAGGCGTGCGCTTCTTTAACTTGGTCTTCCGACAGTCCCGGATATCGCTTGAGCAACAGGGGACGGATTTCGTCTGTCCAGAGCAAGTCGACGATTTCCTCGTGCGTCAAAACCGAGTACGCGGACGAACCGCCGCCGCACATGAGCACGACGAGCACAAGGGTCACTACATGGACAGAAAGCAGGCGCCAACTTCTAGCGCTAGCGCCTGACGAGATTGTCGGCCAAGGCATGGTTTAAATCCGGCCGAGTACCAGGAGAATAACAACAACGCAAAGGACCAGCCCTAAGCCTCCGGTAGGAGCATAACCCCACTCTCGGCTATGCGACCAGCGTGGCAGCACACCAATCAGGGCTAAGAGCAAGATCACGATCAATATAGTTCCAAGCATATTGTGCTCCTTTTCGCTGCTTTGCTTATAGGCGCTTCTCCAGTTTTCTGATGGTCAAAACTGCTCAGTGCAGAAAAGCTGATCGAAAGGGCGATCAGATGGCTCGGGAAAGGCTGCGGGCGAGACAACGCGTGAGTCAGGTCTCCACGACCTTCGGGTGATTGCGCGCAGGCAGAAACATAGTGGCGCAGGCCAAGCAATTGGACCCGCGCCGATTTGAGAGTTTCTCGACTTTCTTACACCTCGAACCGACTGAGTTGCGCTGGAGTCAACGCCTGCTTGTCATCACTGGCGCTGTTGCCCTCGGTTACGTCGGCTTCACTTTGCTTGACGCAAGACTCTTTCAAGCTTCGGCGAAACGATCCCTGGAGACCCAGATCCAACGGGAGGAGGAACGCCACGAACCACAGGCCAAATCTGCGGTCAAAACAGGCGACGTTCTGGGCCGAATAGATATACCGAGGTTGGGAATTTCCGTCGCCGTTCTGCAAGGGACCAGTTCGCGAATGTTGCGGCTGGGTGCGGGACACATCGAAGGTACTGCGCTTCCAGGGGAAACCGGGAACATCGGCATCGCTGGGCACCGCGACACTTTTTTCCGCGAACTGAAAGACATCCAACTGAACGATGAAATTCAGATTCAGACGGCAACTGGGCTGTTTCGGTACCAGGTAGATTGGATGAAAGTCGTCCAGCCTACTGACACCACCGTCCTTGAGCCGTCAAGCAAAGAATCGACTGTCACCCTAGTGACTTGCTATCCCTTTTATTTCGTCGGCGCGGCACCGAGGCGGTTTGTGGTGCGGGCGAACCAGTATTAACCGTCAGCTGCGCTCCCAAGTTGATTAAAGGGCTGCCCATCAAAAGGAGACGGCTTGCTGCCTACACCTTCTTGAGCGACGGTTGGTGGAGTCTTATACGACCGTCGTCATCCCATTTGACGACCGCGTCATCTTCGTTCACTTGCCGAACTGTGCCAAATTCTCCAGTCGGCATTCCGAAGTCGCCTAAACCCTCGACACGATCTCCAGGACTCAACTCTTGACCAGTGGCGGAAGGTTCGACAAGCGGTGGCTTCTTGGCACGGTCTGAATCAGGCGGCGCCCCGGGGGTGTGACAACGGCGGTTGCGGAGCTTTACGCAGCTTCGGCGTCGGCTTATTGCCAATGTGAGGCATATCCAAAATCTCTTTCCAGGAAACCTAGTCTGTTCTTCGCTCCCACGGGGTTATCTCACCGATAGATGCGATACATACAGAATGGGTCTGGAGAGCATGGTTTTGCTGATCCAAACTGCACAGTTTTGATAATCGACGCGGGTGGTGGGTGATGAGCCCGCGACTCAACCGCAGATCGGGAATCCGCCGCTGTGGATAACTTCCTCAGGCAACGTTCGCAGCGTGGTCTTGTTCGTCGACGTCGCTACGGCTTGTGCTTTTGTTTTCGCTTGGAGCAGCGGATATTTTGTGCGTACGGTCGGGATGTACCGGAGGGAGTCCAGGTCTATCTGACTCCACCGCCAGACCATCTGTTTTCAGGACAAACTCCTCCGTCGAGCCATCGACGGGGTAACCACTCTCTTCGATATCACGAACGAGTTCATCGGTCGACTCTGGATTTTCAGATAAACCAGCTTTTGTCATATCGTCCTCCACAACCCTGGCACGATGTTCAAGTTGGCGTCCGCACAGATAAAGGTGCGAATGGCCGCAGCACCGCACTCACCCGGGGCGCCATCATTCTTGCTCCCTTCGGAATACACTATGTCCTCCGCGCAAGTGGCGATCGAGCAATGTTATTCAAAGCGTCCGTCCCTCCGCGGGAGAACTCCTGCTCTGCATGAGTGGTGGAGAAACCTGTGTTATTTCAACAGTGATCTTTCAAGGCCGCAGCGAACCACTGTGGTGTGGGCCTGCTGCCGACATGGGGCAGCTTTATTGAATTGAACTGGCTACATTCGAAAATACGTTGTTCGCATTGCTTCCCACCAAGCGGATCGTACCAACTACAAGTACCAGAATGACCGCCAGCATCACTGCGTACTCGGCTATGTCTTGGCCCTCATCGCGCCGCCACAGCTTGCGAAGAAGATGACTCATGGTCGCACCTCTGTCTCACTGCCATTCTACGCCCATTCCCGCAAATCGAAGTTTCCGCTGCGTCCGCGATTCGGCTGTCAGGAGGGAGTGACCCAATCAGGCGATACACGCGGACTGATTAAGCACGATCAGCCCGAACTCGGCCTGTCTGTTGCGATCAACGCTTTGGCTTCGGACGTGAGTCTCGGTTTTCGCGGGATGTGCCCCAGTCCGGGAAGATTTGAGCAATGGAATACGCAACGAAGGCAGGTCTTTGTCGCCGCCGTCGCTCTCGGAGAGTGAACATGATCGCAAGAAAAAATCCTGCTAAAGATCCGAGGAATGCTTCCGTAATTGAAAAGCTGTTGAACGATCGCAGCCCCTGGCCGGTCAGAATGAATCCGGTATACGCCATAGCTACCGTCCAGAGAATCACCCGAACAGAGAACATGGGGATCACCTATTCATGAGCAACTATTACCACAATTCGCCCTTGCGGAGTGAGTGTTTCTGAGGTCTAAGCATTTCGCATTCCTGACTACTTCGAGCGGCCCCCGGTCAATAAGTGTAATGATTCCATAACAATGTCGGCTCCCAGGCCCGAGTAGACTTTGGAGGCGCAAACCAACCAAATGGCTCGGAGGAAAGGAGCCGAACATGCTGATTATAGATTATCATCCGGGCTTTCAACAGATTGCTTTTGTGGACACCGAGAGTGGGGAGTTAAACGAACGGCGGCTAGCTCATCGCGAAGAGGCTGAGCGGTTTTACCAGGAACTCAAGCAGCGAGGATTAGCCGCACGGGTGGGGATGGAAGCCAGCGGGCACTCGCGCTGGTTCGAGCGTCTGGTGCGCAGCTTGGAGTTCGAATTGTGGATCGGGGACGCGGCGGAGATTCGCACGAAACGGGTGCGCAGGCAAAAGACCGATCGCCAGGATGCGCAGCTGTTATTGCGGCTGATGATCGAAGATCGCTTCCCGCGGATCTGGGTGCCAGACGCAGCCAATCGTGACTTACGGCAACTGCGATGGCATCGACATCGTCTGGTGCAGATGCGCACGCGCGGGCGGTTTATCCCGGCGCTCTCCTGTTTGCCGACAACCCAGGAGCTATTCATGAGATAGGTGGGTCTCGGGAGAAGCTGGCTCCAACTTTCCGACATTGCAAACGCACTGTGCAGTTCTTTGTCCCTTACCTGCGAACTTCGTAGCCAGAGCCTCCGGCCATCTCCCACGGAACCAGGCAGTGAGGACACAATTTGGCAATGTGTCGACAGCATCTAGAGTGAGCGCAGAAAATCGATGATTTCCTGTTGCTCCTGAACGGTCAGCTTATTGAAGTGTTCGATGACCTTATTGGCCTCGCTACCGTGGCTCTTGTGAGCCCTGATGGCTTCAACTAGGTTGGACGTACGCCCATCATGGAGGAAGAAGACGCGTTGTCCGACACCCCAGAGAGGAGCGGTCCGGAACTCGTCGGGGCCGGCGCCACCTTGCGTAATGCCGTCGGCCAGGCCTTTGCCCATGTGGTGCACGAGCAGGTCGGAGAAAAGATTCGCAGTTTGATTGGAAAGCGCAGCACTCGGACTGGTCGCGGAGCCGCTCGCAATCATTGCTCCGGTGGTAAACGACGGTGTATGGCAGTGCACACACCCAACCTTCGCAAACAAGTCGCGTCCCTTTTCGGTAGGCGGTGTGGGTGGGGTAGGCGTGGGTGGAGCGAGCAACCGCATGAAGTTGGCAAACGCTTCGATGTCGGAGATGACCGCGGGGTTCGAAATGCCGCTCGAATTGCCGGTGGTCGAGGGAGTGGTTGTGAAGTTAAGGTTGTCGTTGGGAGTGGGGTTGAAGATACAGCCGGGTGTTTCATCGCGCTCTTGCGGGAATAGCTGGTTCGAAATTCCCATCTCGACGTTATAGGCCTCGCCCGCGAACATGAGGAGGGATTTGTTCTGCGCCTTCCACCCGAAACGGGTGATAGTTCCATCGTTGGCACTGAGATTCACGTTTCCGCTGAGGTGTGCGTTTGCGTGGCCGTGAATGCCCAGCACTGACTTTGCCGATGCGTTGGCCTGCTGGTTGGCAATGATGGCCGAATCGGAAATCCCTTCAATCAGCCCCGCGCCAAAAACAGGAGTCGGGATTCTGAAAATAATGTTTCCATTCCCGCCTTGGCCCGTAAGGGGATTTCCCGCTGGCAAAAAATCGAATTGGGCGATATTGCAGCCGGGAGCGTCCACTCGCCCCGTGATCACGAAGAGATCATGCACTTCGCCATCCGCGTTGCCGTTGCTCCTCTTGAACCGCGCTTCACGGATGGGGCCGTTTGGCACGATGAACCATGGCACCGCGTTCTTGGCCCCATCCAAGGCGGCAACTTCGGGCAGGGGATTTTTTGCCGGGCTCGTTCCGCCCATATTGGGCTGCGAGTGGCAGGAGAAACACTGATTTGAGTTAAAGCGTGGACCAAGGCCGTTGTTCGCGCCCTTGTTTACAACCTCGATTTCAGCGAACCTCGCCTGCCCATCCAGGAAGAATGCGGTCTCGTCCGCTGTAAGGCCCTGCAGCGGACCACCCGCACCCGCCGCCCCACCCCGCACGCCTGGGTCTACCGGAGCTGATCTGGTTTGGCCCAAGGTGTAGCCACATGTGATCAAGACCACGGCCAATATTCCGCCAAGACTCTTGGACCTAATTCTCGCCGGTGTCATCATCACGGCACCTCACGAGCCGGGAATGGCGGTATTGTAAACGAGTTCCTTACCTGTGTTTGACTCAGAAGGGCATCTATTCACAGGACGGCACTTTCTGGACTCGAAAATGTTTAGGCCTAGCCTCTTACTGATTTACCTTGCCGACCGGCGGCCTTCCGGGCTGCAACACTTCGCGAGTTACGGAAAGCGTTACCATGCTCGGATTAAGGAAGTTTTGCCGACGATGGGGAAGTGATTGCGTGGTCGAACCCAGTGCCGCACCGGCATTCTGTCACAGACCGCGTCAAAGGATTTTTCTTGGTGAGCAGTCGCATTCGCCACCGCACAACGTAACGGAGCGCTGACGGCACGGTGGTCAAGCGTCTGCAACGGACGAAAGACATTGTGGCACAGCTTCTGGCGGTACCGGGTTGTAGAAAAACCCGGACGCCCACTCGAATCCGGTAACCCGGACAATCTGCGGCAGGATCTCCATGTGCCAGTGAAAGTCTTCTTCGATCGTGTTCCAGTACCCCGCGCGAGGCCGTAGGAATGGTCTGTCCTGGAGCGATAAATTGTAGGGCGGCCCGCCCAGAGTGCGGTCCAACTTGCGCAAGACATCGCGCAGGATCAGAGCCAGACTCTCAACCTCCCTTGCGCTGATCCGGCTGAACGCGCTGTTGTGAGCCTTGGGAAATATTGCCATCTCGAACGGAAAGCGCGAGGCGAAAGGAGCTAGCGCCAGAAAGTCCTCATTCTCAGCGATCAATCGCTTTCGTCCCTTTAGCTCCTGTTGGAGCACATCGCAGTAGATGCATCGTTCTTTCGAAGCGAAATAGTCGCGAGCGATCACGAGTTTCGTCTTCACGGCGCGTGGCGTTACCGAGAGGGCCATCAATTGCGAAATTGAATGACTAATGGTGTGGGCGCCGGCTTCCTCGCCATGGTTCTTGAAGATCAGCACATAGTGCATCCGCTTATCCCCTTCCAGATCGACGATGCGCGCTACATAGGCTCGGATTACGTCGGAGATTTCGTGGACTTCAAGTTGGTGGAGGCTATGGTCGTGGCGGGGCGTCTCGGCGATTATCTCGTGTGCGCCCACGCCGTTCATCAGATCGTGGAACCCTTCGGCGCGCCGTCCCAATTCGCCTTCGACCCGTAATCGTGGAGCGGAGTTGGGTACCACTCGAACGGACCAACCCGGGCCGTTCGGCGACGAACCCGGGTTGCGGATTGCAAAGACTTCCGGCGGAGTGGAGGCTTCGTTGGTTTCGCAGAATGGGCAGAATGTCGTTTCCCTGGCGAGTTTCTTGAAATGAAAATTCGAGGGCTGTAGCGTCGCGTTCGCAGCCACGATTACCCAGCGGCCAGTAAAGACATCTTTGCGCATTTGAGACATTGGCCCTTGTAAGTGCGAATCGCAATAGAACTTTGAGCGGTCACAACCCATCCGAGATTCGGATTCGCCCTGCCTCAGGTCGGTAACCCCAAACCCGGTGATGTAGGTCTCTCCGTGTCAGTCTACAACGTTGCTGGAGGAGAGTATGATTTTATATAGAGGCCGAGAATGATCCCAGGGAACTAAACTCGTATTAGCTGGCGAATGAAGGAGGTGTTCTGTGACTACCTATATCATTCTGAGTCGCTTCTCCCCCGAGGCATTCGAGGATCCCAAAAACTTTAAGGACTTGACCGCCGCAGTGTCGGCGAAGATCAAGCAGCTATGTCCGGACATTACCTGGAAGGGCAGCTTCGCAACCCTAGGCCGCTTCGATGTCGTAGACTTCGTCGAAGCAGATGATCCAAAGCAGATTGAGAAGGCCGCAATGATCATCCGTTCATATGGACATTCGACAACGGAAACGCTGGTCGCAACGCCGTGGAGGGACTTCCTTTCAGTGCTCTGATCTCTAAGCCTATTTCTCTCGCTGTCGCAGAATTGTGCGCCCTAAGGTCCTTTGTTGTGCGCATGCCCATCCGCGACGGGCGCCCTTGGACTTAGTCGGAGTCGTACCGTACTGGGCGTGGGCGATAGTTGCCGGCAAACCAGTGGCGAGGAGTAACACAAAGCTGAATTTGGTTTCAAAACGATGCTGCTCCTTTCGGACGGAAGGTCGATACCGAGGTGAAACGTGTTTAGCTCTTCCAAAAAAACTTCTTGAAAGCTCTGCTCTACGGTGATTCTCGTACCAAAATGTGCATCGGTGCTGGCTCGTTAGACGTTGATGCACCTGATGCCAGAATACTTACGCAAGCGTCAAACCCGGCGAATCCGGATTAGTTGCAGTCATACTGATGCGGCGCCTGCATCACGATTCTGTATTAGGCCCTTTGGATGATTGGCGCGTGACCGCTTGAAACGGCAAATCCCGCATCGCAATTCCTGTAGCCATCATCCGTCACGCAGAATGCCAACGATTTTGCCTCACGCTTGGCCCAGTGCTAGACTTCGCCAATGGCTACCAAAAAAAAATCCAAGAAGAAGTCGAAGAGAACTGCGGCGAAGGTGCAGCCAAAGAAGAAGCCGGTAGGGAAAGCGAAATCTTCCGGGAAGTCGGCGAAGCCGGCTCGTAAAAGGCTCGCTCAGAAAAAGTCGACTCAAGGCAAATCCGTAGCTGCGACAAAAGGTATAGGCACGAAGGCGGCCAGCGGAAAGACGCCGAGAGTCGGCACCGACGCACCTCGAAGGAAACAGCCGGCACGAGCTGAGTCGGCGTTCTCGCGTGAGCTGACGGGGCCAAGTTCGGCCGGGCAATCCGGAGATCTGCAAGGACTCTCCAACATTGAAGGTCCGGACTCCGAAAGTGTGGACGAGCTGATTGAAGAAGGAAATGCGTTTGAGGCCGGCGTGGTGACCGGTGTCGAAGAAGCTGACGAAAGTGGCGTGCGTGAAGTGCACACGCATGAGGTGCCCGAGGACGACGTGCCTGGCGAATATCTGGATGAGGACTAGCCAAAGCAGCAGCCAGCTTTTGGCACGGTTCACCTTAGCTCTATCTGCGTAAATCGTGTGAGCCGACCATGAAGCGTCAATTCGAATTGAACGCTTCAGTCAACGACATTACTTTGAGGGAATCCTTAATTTGATCAGCCGTCGCAGGCGACTTAAGTGTGATAGTCACGGGCTCGACGGGAAGCAGATCGAAGTAGTCATCCGAGGTTTGGACGTCGAGGTCGCCGAATGATAGATAAACGCTTCGGGCGAGCTTTGCTGACTGTAGCGTGATCGTATAGCCCTCGCCTGTCTTACTTATAGTTGTTTCAATCTTAGGAGCAACCGGTAGCTCCAGATTGCGCGTTACATCGAGGAATACAAGGTTGCGCGACACTCGCTTTCCAGCCACATCCAGGTCAAACACCAGAAAGCTTCGGCGAGGATCAGCCTTCGCCGAGAGGGCAGCCTTGTCAACGCTGAAATAAATTGCGTTCGACTGCGCCGATACTTGAACGTCTTTTGTCTGATCCAGCAAAGAGTTACCGGAGAAATCGAGCAGGCGCATGTGGATCGTACCTGAGAGTGGTTGAAGCTTATCCGAAACAACGTACACGTCAACTTTGTCGTCGTGCAGGAACGGTGAGATCAGCACATCGTCGTAGAAGCGTCGCGCGTAGTAATGCAGCGCCTTCCAACGGCCGTAGTAATCGATGCTGGCCCATGAAGCAACTGGCCAGCAATCATTCAACTGCCAATAAAGCGAGCCCATGGTCCGCGGACGCTGGCGGCGCAAATGCTCAGTGCCGATCTTGATAATCTCCGCTTGTTGCACCTGGCTGAGATAAACGAACGAAGCGAAATCCTTGGGCTCACGGTACTCGCGCAGCATATAGGTGAGGATGCGTTCATTTCCGCCTTTATTTTTCTGGTGCGCCCGCATGACGGTAGAACGAATATCAAAGTCCTCGGGCTTGGCAAACGTGCGGATGGTACGCATCTCGGGAAACGATTGAAATCCATACTCCGTCATGAAGCGCGGAAATTGCAGAGTGTAATCCGAGGCTGGCGCCTGCGCATGCCAGACTTGCCAGTAGTGCATATCTCCGTTGTGTTGGTTGTCGGGAATCTCTTCAAAATTGGCGCTGGGTGAACTTGGCGTGTAGGGCACGGGATCGCCATACTGCGCGACCGCGCTCCTGAGGACGTCGGCGAAGAGGATTACATAATCCTGCCAGACGCGATCGCGCGTGTCGGGCGAGATGGATGCTTTGAAGTCCTGACGGTCTCCCCAGTGCCACCAGCCGGTCTCTACTTCATTATTTCCGCACCAGATCACAATGCTGGGATGATCGCGCAGGCGCTTGATCTGGTCGACAGCTTCCTGCCGGACGTTTTCCTGGAAGGCAACGTCGCCGGGAACCATATCGCCGCCGAACATGAATTCCTGCCAAACCATAATGCCGAGTTCATCGCAGATGTCATAGAAATCATCGGACTCGTAGTAACCTCCGCCCCATTCACGAACCATATTCATGTGGGCATCGCGAGCGGCTAGCAGAATATTGCGATGAATCTCTGGAGTCACGCGGTTAGGAAAACTATCGAAGGGAATCACGTCCGCGCCTTTGCCGAATACAGAAATTCCATTGACGACAAACTCGAAACTCTTGCCCCACTGATCTGGAACGCGGCGTAACTCGACAGATCGCAATCCAGTCTTGGTTTCGGTGTGGGCAGCAACATCACGGCCGACACGGACGGAGGCCGCGAACCGGTAGCGGTTCTGCGGACCGTATCCCACCGGATACCAGAGCTTCGGTGAGGTAATCCGCAGCGGAAACGAAAGATGATTCATGCCCGCATTGAGTTGCAGGGTCTGAGTTCCATCAGAGGTTTGTGGCCCCGACATTTCATCGTGAGTCAGTGTGAGGGTAGCCGATATTGGCCGGCTGGCTTCGATCTCCAGCTCGGCGTCTACATTCGCCAAGCCGGCTGTGATGCTCCGCTGGTGAATATGAAAATTTTCAATCCGTAGCGCATCCCATGTTTCAAGGCGAATCGGCTGCCAGATACCTTCGGTCATAAAGCGCGGCCCCCAATCCCAACCGTAGTTATAAGGAGCCTTGCGCGTATAAGGAGCGGTCGCGATATTCTCTTCGTTTCCGTAGTTATGCGTGGATATCGAAGGCAGAACATAGGGAAGCGACTTAACGTAAGGAAGCATCTTCTCGACGGCCGAATGAAATACGATACGGAGCGTATTGGAACCGGATTTCAGTTGTGTCTTAGCTGGAACGCGCCAGTCGCGGAACATGTTGTCGGCGTGGAGAATCGCCTGATCGTTGAGATAGACATCGGCAAATGTATCTAGTCCGGCAAAAACCAGATCCACATGGTCGTGCGCGAGCATGGCCGCATCGACCTGAAACGTTGTTTGATACTCCCAGTCCGCGAGCCCGATCCACTGCAGATGGAACTCGTTATCTTTATCGAACGGGTCGGGGATGAGATTGCTGTGCAGCAGGTCCGTCTGAACTACGCCCGGAACCTGCGCGGGATGCCATTCCTTTACGTCGGCTCGATCGGTATTCGCTACGGCTCGGAACTGCCAGCCTGAGTCCAGGTTTCGCGAGCTAGGTTCGGCTGCCTGGAGTGGCAAGGCAATGAGAGAACTCAAAAACAGAAAGCCGAGACAATAACACAGCGCTGAAGAGAGACTCCATATCAATCGATTCTGCATCGGTCCCATATCCTGATCATCCTTGTTTAACCTAATGAGGTTTAACTCATGAGCGCGCTAATGAGAATCTTGTTGCCCGCTTGGTTGGGGCTGAGTCGAACTGTTCTGCAGCTTTTGGAACTCCTGCATCTCACGCTGCGCCTCAGCCGTCTTTCCCTGCTTGCGATAGATTCCCGCCAGTCCGAAATGTGCCTGCGCGGCCAGAGAGCTTTGCTTCTCAATCGAAAGCAATTTAGTCCAAGCCTTCTCAGCCGCGGCAGCGTCGCCTTCGAGCGAAGCCGCTTTGCCCAGTAAATAAAGGGTCTCTGGCATATCAGGCATCAACCGGTCGGCGCGCAGAAGTTCTGCCCGTGCTTCTTGAACTTTTCCTTCTTCCAACAAGGCTTGGCCCAAACGGTATGCGGCTTCGGCATTTCCCGGTTGCAGTTTGACCTGGAGTCGAAATTGTTCTTCCGCCTTGGGCCATTGGAAAGCGCCGGCATAGACCTCGCCCAGAGCAAGGTGAGCTTCGGGCAGGCCGGGCCGCAATCGCAGCGCCTCGCGATATTCTTTCTCAGCGTCCGGCATGCGTCGCAACACGAAATAGTTTTCGGCCATCGCCTGATGCGCCCGTGCCGAGTCAGGATAGGCGGCCAGCAAAGTATCGATGGATTGCTTAGCGAGTAGACCGCTGGCGCGGCCAAGATAATAGAGAATATCGGAATCGTTCGGATGCGCCGCGAGGGCAGCTTGCAGATTGGCGACCGCCTCCGACAGTTGCCCGGTCTGAATTTGCGCAATTCCCAGCGCGGTTTTGTCAGGCGAGCGCTGCAAGTGAGGGATCGCCTCGCTGAAAAAACCCTGGGCGAGCAGCGCGTAGCCGAGCAACTGGTGAGCCGGCGCTGAATCGGAACTAAGGTCCAACGCATGCTTGAGAGGCGGGATCGCAGAGCCGTAATCGCCGCTCTCCATATAGGCTTGACCGAGGCTGATAAAACCATCGGCAAATGCGGGGTCAAGTTCGGTCACCTTCTTAAACTCCGCAACTGCCACATCGAACTTTCGTTCTTTGTCGGCTGTGATTCCGGCTTGCATGTGCTCAGCAGCCTGCGGCGACGCAATTTGCCACGCGAGCCAGAAAAATAAAAGAGCACGGATCACGGCTTCTCCGGTTCACGCACTTCCAGGAACCGATCGGCGTGAACATCATTCAGAGTCTGGTGGATCCCCGATGGCCAGATAACTTCCACATTTGCTTTTTCCGCCGTGCCGAGTCCGAAATGAAGGCGTTTGTCGCTCGAGGAAAGATAACTGCCGGCGGAGGTTGCAAATCGTGTCTGCCCATTCACCTGCACGCGGGCTCCAAATCCATCGCGGTTACTGTGAGTGCCGCGGAGAGTGATGACGAGCCAATGAAGTTTTCCACCGCGGTTTAGAAACACTTGAGGATGACCGCCGAGCGTGGTCATCACCACATCCTGCCATCCATCATTATTCAGGTCGCCGAAAGCCGCACCCCGTGCGGCTGCGGGAGTCGTGCTTCCGGAATCAACTCTCTCAAAGCGGCCATTGTGATTTATCGCTAAGAGCGGCAACTCAAGATAATGAAGAGAAGGATCGATTTGCTCCACGTTGTCCAGCACATGGCCCTGGGCGACGAACAAATCTTTCCAGCCGTCGTTGTCGAAATCTTCCAGGCCAACGCCCCATCCGGAACTCCCGCTGGAGAGCAGACCGAGGCCCGTCTCGAGACTACGGTAGCTGAACGATCCGCCGCCATCGTTGTGATAGACGCCGTAAATCTCTCGCGGAAGCTCTGTGACAATCACATCCGGCCGGCCGTCGTTGTCGTAATCTTGAAAGACAACTCCCATGCCGGAGAGCCTGCGTCCATCCTGAGAAAGAGCGGTGCCGGCTTCGAGACCAACTTCGCTGAAAGTTCCATTGCCGTTGTTGTGAAACAAGTACTGCTGCATGCCGTCGTTGGCGACAAAGATGTCGGTAAATCCATCGCCATCATAATCGGCAAACGCGACGCCCAACGCGCGCCCTTTTTTAGCGGCGATACCCGATTTCTGGCTCACGTCGGTAAATGTGCCGTCGCCGTTGTTGTGATAGAGAATGTTGGTCGTGGAAGGGAACTCCTCCGGCGGACAGTAAGTATGGTAGTTGCCTCCGCAATTCTTGCTGTGCCTGGTATCCCAATCCATGTAGCGAGTGACAAAGAGATCGAGTTTGCCGTCGTTATCGTAGTCCAAGAATCCTGCTGAAACCGACCAGCCGCCGCCGGCCACCCCGGCTTTAGCCGTCACGTCGGTGAAAGTACCATCGCCATTGTTGTGGTACAGAATATTTTTTCCATAGCTCGTGACATAGAGATCAGGGAAACCGTCGTTATCGTAGTCGCCCACGGCCACTCCCATGCCGTAATTTCCATCGCCGGCGTCGGCGAGACCGGCTTGCTGCGTGACGTCAGTGAAGCTTCCATCTTTATTCTGCCGGTAAAGCCGATTCCAGTAGCGCGGGTCGTGGCGGTCAAAATTCTCGGGCGTCTGCATCGGATCGGTTATACGTCCGCCATTCACCATAAAAATGTCGAGCAAGCCGTCATTGTTGTAATCGAGAAGAGCGACTCCACCTGGCATCGTTTCGATCAAATATTTCTTGGAAGTCGGGGAATTCTGCAGCGTGAAATCCAGACCGCGCGGCAGGACGACATCAAAAACCGGAGCCGGGGGCGTTGCCGCCTGCAACACTACGGTCAGGACACAGCATGCGCGAAACAAAGCGTTTATCAAACTCAGCTTCCTTCAGTCGTTCAGCATATCGCGGAAGTGGCGCCCTGTGGGCAAAGTTGCAGCGCTGCGACGGCTAGCGCCGCGTCGATTCCCGTTCCACGAGTCTCGGCGGAATCAAAATCGTCTTGGGCCGCATCGGGCGCTTCGAGGAGATCCGCGCAATCAGAAGTTCTGCGGCGAGCACTCCAATGCGGCAGGTTCCCTGATCAACCGTGGTGAGTGGAACCGCCAACACGTCGCAATATTGAACATTGCCCGCGCCGACCAGTGCAATATCGTCGGGCAGTTTCAGTCCTGCCTCCAAGATAGCTCTCATTGCGCCGATCGCTACCAGGTCGTTGTAACAGAAAACTCCGTCCGGAACGGGTGGAGTCTTTAACATCTTCCGCATGCCTTCATATCCGGTGGCGTCTCCATGGCCTCCGGCGACGATGTAGCTTGGAAGCACGCGCAAGCCGCTCCGGGCCAGTGCGCAGCGGTAACCTTCCAGTCGATCCACGGCGATGCCCATTTCAGGACCGCGCAAGTGGCCAATGCGGCTGCAGCCTCGCGCGATCAAATGCTCCGTCGCCAACCTGCCAATCGCGAGGTTATCGACCCCAACAAAACATGCCCGCAAACCTTCGACCGGGCGGTCAATCAGAACATAGGGAATCTTCCGCTGTTGCACGCGCTCGAACATGTCCAGACAGCGTAATGGCTGCGCGGAAGCGATAATTAATCCATCCACCTGCCGGGCCAACAGGCAATCGACTTCGCTCGTTTCCAGTTCCGGATCCTCCTCGAACGATGAGATCATCACGTGATAGCCATGAGGCCGCACCGTGTGTGCCACGGCGCGGGCAATTTCTGCAAAGAATGGATGCGCGAACTCCGGCAGCAGCAAGCCAATGGTGTAGGTGCGCCGTGTCACCAGGCTGCGAGCCACCCAGTTCATCTGATAATTCAGTTTCTTGGCATGCTGCAGTACTCGCTTGCGGGTAGCATCGCTGATCCGGCCTTGATTTCGCAGCACCTTCGAGACCGTCACGACCGACACCTTGAGGTCTCTCGCGATGTCCATCATGGTTGTGCGCATGCGCGGGAGAGCATACCACTGTTCAAGGGTTAACGATTAATCTAGTGCAAAACAATTATTTTATCCTTGACAACGGCCGCTCTGGTGTTCAAGAATCCACGCCACCGTTAGTTTGGGGAAATTTAGGAAATTCCTGTACCGGAAAGAGTGATTATGCCACGTCGCATAGTGTGGAGCCTGCTCGTCACCCTGGGCCTGATCGTATCTGCCTCCGTTTCTCTCTACAGCCAAAGCACCTACGGATCGGTGGCTGGGGCAGTCGCCGACACCTCCGGCGCCGCAATCACCGACGCTACCGTCACCCTGACAAACCTGGGCACGGCGGAGAAACGCACGCAACAAAGCGGTGCCGACGGGCTCTTCACCTTTGTGAACCTTTTCCCGGGCCAATATCGGATTGACGTGGAGAAGCAGGGATTCAAGCACTTCGTTCGCAACCCGGTCACGGTCCAGGTACAGCTGGACACCCATATCGATGCCGCAATGCAGGTTGGCGAAGTTAGCCAGGTAGTCGAAGTGACGTCGGAGACTCCGCTGCTGCAGGCCGAGACTTCCTCGCTTGGCCAAGTGGTGGATCAGCGAAAGGCTGACGAACTGCCCTTGAACGGACGAAATATTTTCAACTTAATCACAATTTCTCCTGCGGCGGTTGCTCAAGGAGGATCTGGTCAATCGCCGGTAGGCCAGAACCCGTTCAGTTGGGGCAACTACCAAATCGGAGGTTCGTTCGCAAATCAGGGCGCGGAATACCTAGATGGTCAACCCCTGAATATCGGCTACATCAATCTACCGATTATCATTCCGACGCAGGACTCCGTCGGCGAATTCAAAGTCCAATTCAGCAACCTGGGTGCTGAGTGGGGCAAGTTCTCCGGCGGCGTAGTCAACCTGAGTACGAAGTCCGGCACCAACAGCTGGCATGGCTCCGCCTATGAGTATTTCCGCAACAAAGTGCTGAACGCCAACGAATACTTCAACAAGAAATCAGAGTTGGCGGCCGGTCACGCCAACGAGGCCCCGCCCTGGACGCAGAACCAGTACGGATTCCAGGTAGGCGGCCCAGTTATAAAAGATAAGACATTCTTTTACGTCAGTTGGGAGCAATACCGGCAGCGCACGGGATCTCCTTTTACAACTACCGTTCCCGCGGCCGGGGAGCTGACTGGGGATTTCTCATCGCTTTGCACCCAAGCCGGGGGTACATTCAACGGCGCTGGCCTTTGCAGCGCGGCAGCCGGGCAGCTTTACGACCCATATAGTGCGACCGCGACAGGCGCACGCACACCCTACCCTAAGAACCAAATCCCCAGTTCGGAATTCAGCACTGCCACACAGGTGCTGTGGAAGAAGTATTTTCCGGCGGCGAATCAACCAGGCGATGTAAATAATTTCCTGAGTGCGGCACCGGCGGGCGGCAATACCAACGAGTTCGTGGCGCGCGGGGATCAGAACCTTGGGAGCAATACGCACCTATTCGGAAGATTTGCTTATTTCGGATTAACGGACTTGCCGGTCAATCCATTCGGAACCGGCCTCTGCCTCGATCGCTGCGCTGAGCTTTATCACACGAAGATGCTCGCTATCGGTGTGAACCATGCCTTTACACCAACCACTATCCTCGATGTGAATATTGCGGCTAGCCGGTTTGTCTATGGCAGGACTCCCATTCTTAACGGCTTCGATCTGACGACTCTGGGTTGGCCGTCCACTTACAACAGTCCACCAACCTCGATTCGAACTCCTCCGACCCCGGCGTTCCCGTTCCCTAACGACGTCGGAAAGTCGCAGGGCAACAGCGCCATCGGCGATCACAATACGCAGTACAACATCACGCCGGCGTTTACCCTGATTCGCGGCAAGCACACCATTCAGACCGGCGCTCAGGTTGAATGGGGATTGGATAACTATTTCCAGACAAACATCGCGAGCGGCGCCTTCGCGTTCGGCGGGAACTGGACGACTTCAACTGGAGGCACTGGCCTCGTCACCAATCCCAATTTTGCATTCGCGGACTTCCTGCTCGGCCTCTCGCAGAATGAGGGAAACTTCGTTAACCAGACGGAGGGCGTGGCTCAGGTTCCCGCCCTGACCAAAGGATCGCAGGTTTACCGTGCCTTGTTTGTGGACGACACATGGCACTTGACGCCTAAGTTAACTGTGAACCTGGGTCTTCGCTACGAACTGCAGGGGACTTGGTCTGACGCCTACGGTCGGCTCTCCTACTGGGATCCGCTGGCGACCAATGCAACAGCCAAAGGCTGCGGTGGCACGGCAGGAAGTCCATGCCCGGGCGATGCATTTCTTGTCGGAACAGGGCGCAACACCGGCAGCAACAACATCCCGATGGATAAGAAGGCATTCTCCCCACGGCTTGGCTTCGCTTACGCCTTGGATCAAAAAACTGTCATCCGCGGCGGGTACGGCATCTTCTACATTCCCAACTACGTCTCCTTCGGCCTCAACCCCGACAACGACTTCGTGAATCTTGCGAGCACGCCACTCCATGCTACGAACGACTCGTTCATCACTCCGGCTGCGATGCTGGATGGGGACAACTGCTCGTACCACTTTACCGGGGCCTCAGTGTTTCCGGTAAGAGGCCCAAACGCCTTTGGCTGCGCCCAGTCGGGCCCGTTCGGGAATTCTGGAATCCTCCCTCCGCCGGGACGTAATTTTTCGCCGTTGGCTTCTACTCTGGCTCCGTTTGCCGCCAACGTCTCGAGTTTTGCACTCTTTACCGCAAGCCCGAACTTGGCTCCGTATTACGGGGCCAGTGGTCACGGCAATCCACAGTGGGGCTACGTCCAACAATGGAACTTCGACATCCAGCGCCAGCTTCCCGCTGGTTTCTTCGCCGATGTGGCTTATGCGGGCTCGCACGGCGTTCATTTGGAGCAGTATCAGACCCAGGTTAACCAGCTTTCCGATACCTTGTGGTCTCAGGGTGCCGCACTCTCGGCGAAAGTTACCAACCCGATGGCCGGCACAAATCCCAATCCCTCGCTGAACGGCGCAACCGTCGTGGCCGGTCAGCTGGAGCGGCCCTATCCGGAATACAACCAAGTACAGTTGGCCGGGTTCGGATGCTGCAGCAGCACTTACAACTCCCTGCAAGCTACAGTAACTCGCCGGTTTCAGGGCGGTGGGACGCTGCTGGTTGCTTACACCAATGCCAAGCTCCTAAGCAATACCGACACTCTGACGAGTTGGCTAGAAGGGCCAACTGGTGGGGTTCCCGGCGTGCAGGACTGGAACAATCTCAAAGGGGAAAAGTCGCTTTCCGCGCAGGATGTTTCGCAACGCTTGGTGATCAGCTACGTCCTCGATCTGCCCTTCGGCCGCGGAAAGGCGTATGCAAATAACATGAGCGGGTTCGCGAACGGCGCAATTTCCGGTTGGGGAGTCGATGGCATTACCACGTTCCAACGCGGCTTCCCGCTGAAAATTAGCTACTCGGGCACGACCGCACTGGAAGCTGCGAACCTTGGAGTCTCAAACATCCGGCCTGACGTTGTTCCCGGATGCGACAAGAAAGCCGGTGGCGGCCACATTACGAATTGGTTTAACACGGCTTGCTTCGTGAGCCCGCCGGATTTTGGTCCGGGCACGGAAGCGCGTGTCGATCCCACACTTCGTGGACCGGGAATCGACAATTTTGACTTCGCTGTCTTCAAGAGAACTCAGGTCACTGAGAGGTTGGGCATCGAGTTCCGTACGGAGTTCTTCAACCTGTTCAACCATCCGTACTTCTCAATGCCGGCGACCGGGTGCGCCGCTGCCTCAGGCGGACTCGCCTGCGCTGGAGCTGGAGGCGCATTCGGCGTGATCAACTCAACAATTCAAGGCGGTGTCGCCTCGCCAGAACGCCTGATTCAGTTTGCTCTAAAAGTCGTGTTTTAAAAAACCTCTGGGCCAGGAATATCGCTCCTGGCCCGGATACAATTTACGATGCGGACTCTACATGCTGGCCAGTGATGGCCAGCATTAGTTTTTCTGAATCGTCTTTTAATTATGAGAACCCTCCACACTATCGACTACTCTGAAGCGCAGCGCGCTGTCGACCTTATCGTTGAGAAGGCTTCGCAGATGCAGAAGGCGGCCGCGATCGCGGTTGCTGATGCGCATGGGGACCTTATTTATTTTGTGCGCATGGATGGGGCTCCCGTTTCATCCATCCACATTGCTATGAATAAAGCCTGGACGGCGGCCCGCGAGCGCAAACCCACTAAAGAAATCGGAGATAAGGTGAAGCATCCAGAAAAGGGTCATGACATTGCCTACTACGGCGATCCGAAATATGTCGGATGGGGTGGCGGGCTTCCGATCTCGAAGAATGGTGAAGTAGTCGGGGCGATCGCGGTCAGCGGGCTCTCGTCGAACGAAGACATCGCTTTGGCCACGCTGGGAGTCGATCTGATCGCTGGCTCATAACCAGACTTGCTGGCGACGTCATTTTTCGAAGTGTAATCGTCTTTCGGAAGATTCGGCGCTCAGGTTCGAGAAGATCGTTGGCGCACTGTTGGCGAAGAGTATCTCTGCCTTGGCTGGCGCCAGTCCTCCGAGGCATTGGCGAGCGCCTTCATCTCCTGGCGGGATTTCCTCATTTCCAGCGCTTGCAGTGATTGGTTGATCTTCTGTTGCATCTCCCGCAGATAGGCTTCTTGCTTAGCTAATAGCTGGGATTGCGCGGCGTCGGGCGTTTCTGCGGGTTCGGTCTGCACCGAGCAAAATTCCAATCCAAAACAAAAGCCCGAGCGATGGCGAATCACGCCGGCCACACGGATCCTGCCCGAGGTTTGGAACTGGACTTCCATCATCTCCCCGGGCTGCAGGTTGACGCCACCGTAGAGTTCCATGCCCGAGCGGCTTAATTCAGAAACCAAACCCGGCACAATTATATTTTTAGCCTCCGGGTTTGCCGCGATGAGGACGGGCAGATGCACATGGTATCGAGGCCATCGGCGAGTGTTAGTTTTGTTCATATCTGAAGTAGATTCGATCAAACACGAACTAGTTGAGCAAGCCGGGGTGCAGCAAGTAGGCCGCAGTGGCCAGACCGAGTGTAAGCAGAGTAAAAGCTCCGGCCAGCTTGGCCCGCCAGGGGCGCGCCTCGTCCTGGGGCGCCGACGCAGCCCGTAGTTTTTCAATCCAAACCTGCTCGAATTGGTTCTGAGTCGATTGCTCCCAGATGAGCGCACCGAGGCGACGGTGATCATCGGCCGCGAGCGAAACGAAGCGGAACGGTTGCAATATATGGTTGACCGGGCACAGCATCTCTGCACCTCCCAGCACCGCCCCGCCACCGGTCAGGAACATCAACTTGACTTGCGATCCCTGGACGATTGGTTGAGGGACCGCAAGCAGGCCCCCGGTGAGAGAAACTACCTGGAGGTTAGCCCCAAGGCGTTGTCCATTGGGCAGCCGCAGCACGGCCGGAGTCTTGCCTTCAAGATGAGCGCGCGGGACGCGCCACGGCGGCCGGGTTTGGGGGAGGCTACCCATACTGTGCCATCAGTATGTGGCCTAAGAGGTTACTAATAGAAGATTACGTAAGTGCCAGTCGAGGTGTGGTTACGCTCTCCGGCCAGGATCGAGTTTCATTGGGGGCCAAACGGAATCTGGAGCAAAGGGAGAGACTCCGCTGCCGACGCGGAGTCTTTCCGCAGAGATTGCCACTTGGCTATGCCACGCCTCGCGCCTTCGCCGGGGCGTTAATATTGACAGGTTGCAGCACCTTGTTCGAATTCCTAACGGCGCGCGCGGCAAGAGGCTTCAACCACAGCAATGCCATGAACGCAGCAATCAGGTCGCAGACAATCATCGCCCAGAAAACCTTATTCCAGGAGCCGGTCTTGGCAAACAACCATGCGGCGCCGGGTCCGGCAAACGCCGCCGCCGCTCCCTTAGCCGTGTAGACAATTCCATAGTTGGTCGTCGCCCACTTGTTTCCGTAGAGGTCTCCAGTGATGGAGGGGAACAACGAGAAAATGTTGCCCCAGGCAAAGAAGCACAGGCCGGAGAGTGCCACGAACCAGACGGGATGGCTGATCAGTTGGAGCAGAGCAAACACGGCGATTGCCTCCAGGATGAAGGAGACAAAGATGGCATTTTCCCGGCCGATGTGGTCCGAAACCCATCCCCAAAAAGGACGCGTCAACCCATTCAGCAATCGGTCGACCGTAATAGCCAGTACCAGCGCAGTCATGCCCCAAATAATCACGACCTTATCCACATGATACGAAGAAGCCATGGGATTGAGTTGCGCAGTAACCACCAAACCGCCGAAAGCTAACATCACCATCATCACGTAGATGAGGTAGAAAGACGGCTGGCGCAGCATCTCTAACGGAGTCATGTCGACGGACGAGGTGTTAATTTTGGCTTTGATCTTCGCTTCTTTCACTTTCCAGTTGGGCGGCGTCCATCCCATCGGCGGCTTGGCCAAAAAGAGCGAACAAGCCAGCACCACAATACCCTGAACAAATCCCCAGAAGATAAACGTGTGCTGATAACCCGAGACTTTCAGCATGTCGGCAATGGGAGCGATCGTAGTCGCGGTGCCGATACCGAAAGCTCCGGCGGTCAGGCCAACGCAGAGCCCGCGATGATCCGGAAACCACTTCAAGGCGTTTCCAATCGCTCCGCCGTAGACGACACCAGCGCCGACGCCGCCCACGCCATACCAAAAGTACAGCGAGTTGATGGTCTCGGCGCGGCCCGATCCGATCCATCCCAACCCGACCAAGATCGAGCCCAGACCGAGCATGAGCCGAGGTCCGATCAGATCTACCAGATATCCCTCGAAGGGTACGAGCCAGGTTTCGAGGAGCACGAACAAAGTAAAGGTCCACTGGACAGCGACCAACGACACGTGCAAATGCGCTTGGATCGGTTTGGTAAAAAGTGTCCAGGCATATTGCAGGTTCGCGATCGCCATCATCGCGATGATGCCGGCGACGAGTTGAATCCAACGATTGGGAATTCGCGAGGTATGAATCAGGGCGCTTGGGGTTAACGAACTTTCGGAAGAACTCATAGGTTTCACCTCATCGCGGAGCGTAAAACGCGTAACGCAAATTACCAGAACGCCAACCGGTTCGTCGCCGATGTGTGTACAGATGTGTTGTACACTGGTACGGTTATCGAACCACTTGCGGGAGGCACTTTATCACTCTCCCTATCCGGTGTCAAGGGTTGGAATATGGTTAATTTAGGACACCGCCTCGAACGTTAGAGGCACCACCAGCTCCCTGACAACGAAGAAAGATGCTAAGCAACTAATGGACGAAAGCCTCCATACGCAGATCGAGACCTACTTGACCCATCTCGACAGCCTGATTCTCCGCGGCCATCAGCTTCGCGATACCCTAGCCACTAATCCTTCCGATGCTTCGGCGATGGCAGCGGCCCGCTGCTGGCAGGAGGACTGCGGTGTCACCCTCAATCAACTGTCCGGAGGCAGCAAGGCCCATTGGCTGGCGCGGTCCTTCAGCCAAGCGTTCCTGATGCGCGCGCCGGATGGCAGCGCCGCGCAGGGAGCGGCGCCAGGGGAGATCGTGCAGCAACTGCTTGGAGTGCTGGGGCAAGCAGTGGCCTCGCTCTCCCGAACCGATCAGGGCGCAATAATTGCAGCATCGACGAAAGCGCCGGCTCCGCGCCGCTTTGAATTCGTTCACAACCCCGACATTCGTCCGCTCCTCGAGCAGGCCTACGCCGATAGCCGAAGCGCGCTCGACCAAGGCGATTATGATCTTGCGCTGGTGACTTCCTGCGGGATTCTGGAAGCGATCGTGACCGACGCGCTCGAACATAAGGGACTCACCGCGCTTATGCAGACGGGTGCCCCCGCGGAGAGGATTTCCGAGTGGTCGTTCGAAACGCGGCTCACCGTCGCAGAAAAAGCAGGACTGATTCGCAGCGGTTGTGCCCGCCTGCCAGCCGCGGCCCGGACATATCGCGATCGCATGAATGCAGAAGCCGACGCCGTGCCGCAGGGAGCGATTTCCGAAAGCGATGCGCGACGTACCCGCCAGGTACTGCATGTCATCATGAGGGACTTGGATCCGGGACGCTAAACGCTATGACGCGTATCTGCTTGTTTACCGATCCCCTAACTAAAACCCGATTCACTAGAAACCCCGTCATCCCGAGCGTAGCATTGCGATTGGCCGTATCTGCGCGATTAGTCTTCCAGGTCCTGTCGAAACACTGGCTGCGAGGGATCGACGGTGCCGTCAATGACTTCGACCAGCAGATTTCTGTAGGCGTCCGTAGCCTCCCCAAGAGACGCGTACCCGCGCTCCCGCTGCAGTGCTCCGCCGTCGGCGTAGACAAGCGTGAAATACCGGCCGGAGGAATATTGGATCTCGAGAAGCTTGTCGGGCATGTCGGGATCGCCCTGCTGGCCGAGCACGTCCATGAGCGCGACGGTCCATTTTCTGCCCTTGGGGTCGGTGACGACCTCGCGCTCGACGAATTGCCAATCGTCCATGCTCCAGAGCGGCATAACTATTCTAGCAGCTGCGCGAGCGATCTTCCGACTTGCCCGCCAGTAAAGGGTTTTGGGATCAGCAGGACTTTCTTGGCCTTGCGCGAACTGAGGCTGGCATCGGCTTCTTCGGGCGTGTCGCTGATGATCACGACTGGAAGCACCGCGTGATTCGGATGCTGCCGTATAGCGTCGAACAGCGCCTCACTCATTTCGTAACTGGAACAATCGAGCACCACCGCGTCAGCGTGATGCTCGATGACCAACTCGTTGACGCCGGAAGTATATCCCGACGCGAAGACCACATAGCCAAGGTCGCGCAGCGAGAATGTCAGCAGCTCGGCAATCTCGGGCGTGTCGTCGATCAGCAGAATGCGGCGCAATTTTTTGTCATCCTGAGCAAGCGTTCCTTGCGCAGCAAAGAGCCTGTCCCGAGCTTGCCGAGGGAATCTAGGCGAGCCGCGCGACCGTGCCGCGTTTTGCGTGGCGCATTAACTCGCGTTTGGCTAGCATTCCTACTTTTTCGCAGCTGGGCCGGTGCCCGGTAGCCGCGGCTTCTTGCCCTCCGAAGGTTCGAGGTCCATCACCCAGATTCGTCCGCCGGCGGTGTAGTAAGCCCGATGATCGTTTTCGATCATCGCGCCCCACGCCTCCAGGGTGCGCATGGCAAAGGTGACGCCCTCAAAATTATTGCGGGCGTGACTGAGCACCTCGTTGGTATGCCAGTTGTCGGTGAGGATCGCATCTCCCGGATGCACGCGCAACACAGTGTAGAAGCGGTCGAAGGCCGCCGCCTCGCGTACGTCGCGCGTGGCGCCGCGCTTCTTGCCTTCGGTGACGATGTAACTTTCCTGCCCCTCTGGTTCAACTTCGGGCTCGGACTCGACAGGGTGAAAGGGAGCACTCGTTTTTGTGTTCATACGGTCTCCGCCACTGCTGCGGCTTCAGAGGCAGCGGCCATGTTCACAAGATTTTTCGCGTCTGCGGCCTGGATTAGCGCTTCAGGCACCTGGACGCCCACCATCTTCCATTGCTGGTTGGCAAATTTCTGCAGGTTCGCAATGTGCTCGGCGTGAAGATGGCCGAAGCGTCCCTGCAATTTCAAGTATTCGGAAACCGGCCGCATGCTCGCCGGGCGAAAGCTGTAATCGAACTCGCGCTTCTCTGGGTTCCACTCCCACATCGGATAGAGTCCACACTCGACCACCAGGCGGCCGAGATCGATGGAGCGCGGTGTCTCGTAGACGAAGCCTTTTTGGCAGGGCGTGTAGACCATCAAATACGCGGCGCCTTTGTGATTCAGGCCCTTGCGAACCTTATTCATCAGGTCGATGGGATAACCCACGCTGGCAGTCGCCACATAGCAGTGAGGATGGCCCGCCGCCATCATGCGCGCGAGATCCTTGGGATACAGCTTCTTCCCCTCCGGAACTTCCGGTCCGGGAGGCGAGAACGTGGTCATGCCGCCGTAGGGTGTGCGAGACGACGCCTGAATGCCGGTGTTGGCATACTGCTCGTTGTCGTAGCAGATAATCAGACAGTCGTGATTGCGGTAGAGCGCGCCGGAGATCGAGGCGAGGCCGATGTCAGAGGCGCTGCCGTCGCCCGCTTCGCAAATAATATTTGGAAATTTTCCTTTCCACTTACCCTTGCGGATCATCGCTTCATAAGCGGCGGCGACGCCCGCGGTGAAGCTGCCTGCGCTGCCAATCTGCGTATGCGCCCACGGCACGTTGTAAGGCGTGCACAGATAAGAGCTGTTCGCGACGTACATGCAGCCGGTCGGCCCCACCAGGATGGTGTTGTCGCCCGCAGCCTTGCTCGTCATTCGATATTGAATCGAGGGACCGCAGCCGGCGCAAGTGCGGTGGCCGGGCACGAAGGGTTCGGACGAAGGAAGTTCGGGGTTGTAAAAACGCGCACCCTGATTCGGGCTGTTTAGAATCGGCAGCATCTGCCGTTGAACTTCAATGGTTGCCATGTCAATTCCTCCAAATATCAGAGCTGTCGTTGGGATCCTGATCCAAAATCTGATCAAAACTCCGCTTAGCAAAAAGTTATTCTTCGAATCCAACCCAGTGGGTGCGCTTTTCGATCTTGCCACGCCGCTGCGCCTCCAGCATTTTTTCCGTCATCCAATAAAATTCCTTGAGCACGATCGCTTCGCCGCCCATACCGGCCATGAATGAAAGCACCAAGGGACGCTTGTCGCTTTCATAAAGCGCGGCAGCGGCTTCTGCGTAGAGAGCGCCGCCGCTGCTTACGCCGCCGAGCCCCATGTTGGTTTCGATCACGCCGACCACTTTGAATTTGCTGAGCGATTCCCGCACCCGGTCGGTGGGATAAGGCCGGATAGTTCGCAGCCTCACCATCCCCACTTTCAACCCCCGCTCGCGCATGTGCTGGATGGCAAAGCGCGCCGTCACGGCATGTGCGCCCTGCAGGAAGAAAACAACGTCGGCGTCATCGGTCATGAATTCCTCGAGCCACGGATCGTACTTGCGCCCGAAGATCTTTGCGAACTCCTCGTGCACCTCTTCGATGACGGCCATCGATCCTTCCATGGCGCGCGCCCGTTCAAGCTGCAGGGGAGGGCCTTGCTCGGGCATAATCTGCGGACCGTGCGATACAGGATGCCGCGGATCGAGCGGATACGGATGCTTGTAGGGCGGCAGGAATTCCTTCACCTGGCCGGTGTCAGGCAGTTCGACGTCGCCCGTGATGTGAGAGACGAAGAAGCCATCCTGGCAAACCATCTGCGGCAGAAGAACGCGCGGATCTTCGCCGATGCGATAGGCGATGAGATGATTATCGAAGGCCTCCTGCGCATCGCAGGACCAGCCCATGATCCATCCCATATCACGTGTGGAGAGCGCGTCGGTATGCTCCGATCCGAAATCGCCGGGAGGATCGAGCGTACGGTCCGCGATCATCATCTGAACCGGCATGCGGCTGCCGGAGATCGGCGAATAAAGTTCGTAGGCGAACTGGACGCCGACGCCCGAACTGCCGGTGAAAACGCGCGCGCCGCTGGAAGATGCTCCGTGCGCGATGCTCAATTGCGAATGCTCGCTGTCGGCGACAATGTACTCGGCATCGAGTTCACCGTTAGCCACCATCTGCGCCAACGCCATCATGGTCGCTGTATACGGACGAATTGGATACGCCGCAATCACGTCGACATCCGCGTACTTGGCAGCCTGTGCCGATGCGACGCAGCCGTTGATTCGGACCATTCTCTTTTTTGCTTCGGTAACCGTTGGCATGATGATCTGCTCCGATTTTAAATGTTCTTTGGCGCCCGTTCGGCAAGGTTTCTGAGTTGCTCGGCTTGCCGTCCATGCAGGCCAGGGGAGATGGCGAATGCTGTATCCATCCGGACCACGCCGGTATCAAAGTCGAGTTCGGGCACGCCCTCGAGGCAGCCCGTGGGACACTCTTCGATGCACACCCGGCATCCTTTACAATAGTCGACCAGAATCTTGTAGAGTCCGTTCGACCGCTCAGGACGCGCGATGCAAGGCTCAGGGCAAACCAGGTAACAGTTATCGCAAGCATTGCACGTGCCGCAACTGAAACAGCGATTGGCCTCTTCGACCGCCTGCTCCTCGGTAAACGGTTGAATCACTTCCTGCTGCGTCTTTTTCCGGCTTGCCGGTTGCAGCATGTCCTGCTGAACGCGCGGGAAGTGCGGGAAGTACGTCATGTTCATCCGATTCAAGTCGAAGATGACGTCGACCGGAATCGTGCGCGGTTGCAGTGCTTCGCCGCGCATCACCTTGTCGAGATTGAACGCAACACGTTTGCCGTCGCCGACCGCGTTCACCACCATCAGAGGCTGACCGGAACCGGCCTGGGCGATATCGCCGGCGGCAAAGAAGTTGGTATCGCCGAGACGTCCAAACTTATCCATCTTAATGGTGCCGCGCTCGTTCTTGAATTCCGCGGGAAGCCATTTGAGAGATGCGTGTTGCCCGATCGCGATGATGACGTTATCAACTGCAAAGCGCTCGGCGGGAGCTTCGCGATCGACTATGATCGGCGAGGCGTTGATCGCCCCCTGAAAGCGCGCCTTGTGTAGATGCAATCCCTCGCATTTACCGTTGCCGAGAACTGCGGTTACGGCGCGACCATGCAACAGCTCGACGCCTTCTTCGAGCATGTCGTGCAGATCTTCCGGCGAGGCCGGCATTTCTTTGGTGTTGCCTTCGACCGTAATCATGGTCACCTCGGCTGCGCCTTGCCGCAGAGCTTCGCGAGCGCAGTCGATGGCGGTGTTGCCACCACCAATAACGGCGACACGGGCGCCCAGTTTCACCTTTGAGCTGCCCATGCCGATGTCGCGAAGGAAGGGAAGACCGTACAACACTCCATCCTTGTTCTCGCCCTCAGCGCGAACACTGTTCGGTTCGGTGAGGCCGATGGCCAGCACGCAAGCGTCGTAATCTTTTTTCAGATCGTCCCAGGAAACGTCTTTGCCGACTTCCACACCGGTCTTGATCGTGATGCCGAGTTGTTCGAGGCGCTCGATTTCGCGGTCGAGAATGTTCTGCGGAAGAACCCAGTCGGGAATTCCGCCGCGGTTCAATCCGCCGGCTTTCGGCGACTTCTCAAGGATCGTCACCTTGTAGCCCATACGCGCCAGTTGATAAGCGGCGCTGTGCCCGGCGGGGCCCGAGCCGACGACGGCTACTTTCTTACCGTTTGGTTTGCCGGCTTTGACCACGTCATTGGTCAGCGCCTGTCCAAGGTCGCCGAGGAAGCGCTCGACCGCCCGGATCGAGATGGCCTCATCGTATTTGCCACGATTGCACGCTTGCTCGCAGGGGTGATAACAGACGCGTCCAGTCACCGAGGGAAACGGCATGTCTTCTTTGATAAGGGCATAGGCGTCGAGATATTTGCCACGCTTCACCAGGTCGAGATAGCCCTGAATTTTTTCGTTGGTGCCGCACGCGTTGTTGCAGGGTGGCAACTTGTCGCGATACACCGGCCGAATCGATCGCCAGTTGCCGGTAGGAAATAAATCTTGACCCTTTTCTTGCGTGGGGGCTGGAGTGATGCCGGCAAACGGGACCGTAAGCCACTCGGGAATATGTGTGTTCTTGGTCGACATTCAGTAATCCTCTCTTACACGGCCACTGGATTCAGCGGCATAATATGCAACTCTTCGAGTGCGAGATTGAAAGCATGCTGGTTGGCGATCATGGGCTGGATGGTTTTCATCTTGACGATGCCCGTGGTTTTCACCACCGCCGCTATTAGCGGCGCAGCGATGTCCGGTGCGATCGATTTATTTCTCTCCGCGGCGCCTTCGGTCGAAAGACGATCGAGGCCGAGTTCGCCGAGGCGGTAGTAGAGCCATTTGTGGTCGGCAAGTTTCGCAGCATCGACGCAGACCAGTTGCGCCAACCGTTCGGCGCCTGGGACGAAGCGAATCATGTAATCCGGCGTGTAGTGCGTGTTGATCACGAGCGTTCCGCCGGGCGGCATGCCACGCATGTAATCCCAACCCTTCACCATGGTTCCTTCGACCAGAACAACAATGTTGGGATGTTCATTTTCATAGGTAAGTTCGTTTTCGAGCACCCCGTCGCTCACACGGCAATACTTGCGCGTGGGACAATTGGTGCGATCGGGATTGTCAACGTAGTTCTCCATCGCTTGGGCGTGCTTGCCCTCGATGCGCGCCGACGAGGAGATGGAGTTCACGATGTCGCGGCCCTCTTTATCCATGATGATGCCGCGCGTCCAAACGGTGAGTTCTGTATAACTCATAGTTAATCCTCTTGAATCAATGTCGCTATTGTTGCCGCTAACTGTTATTCGTCGACACGCCGGACTCGTCTCCCGCGCCGTTGCTGAGCATATTCACTTGTTTCAATTGCTTTGGAGTACCTCGATCAGAATCAAGAGCCGCAAGAAAATCATTTCGCAGGACTACCAGAGGCGCGCCACGAGTACCGTCCTGAAATTCTGCAATGGCCGTAAGCGTCGCCTTCTTGCACAGGCTTTCGATATCGGCGCCGGTGAACGCTTCCGTACGCGCAGCGAACTCCTCGAAATCAATGTCTGCCGCCAACGGCACGCGGCGGCAACAAAGTCGCATGATCTCCGCGCGATCCGCAGCATTGGGTTTGGCGAAGGGAAGTATGTAGTCGAAGCGCCCGCTCCGCAACAGCGCCGGCTCAATCCGCTCGGGACGATTCGTGGCGGCGAGCAGGATCACTCCTTTAACATCACGCAAGTTGTCGATCTCACGTAGAAGCTGGCTGAGAATCCGTTGGTAGATATCTGTGCCGAAATGATCGGCGCCGAACTTGGGGGCAATGGCGTCAATCGTGTCAAAGAACAGGATGCAGGGCGCGGCCCTTCGCGCCTTCTTGAAAACTTCGCGCAGCGCGCGCTCGGATTCTCCCAGCCACTTCGAATAAAGTTGTGGACCATCGATGGCGATAAGCGGAATTTGTTTTTCACCCGCCAGCGCACGCGCCATGGCAGTCTTGCCCGTACCAGACGGTCCCGCCAGCAGAATGCCGCGTGGAGGCGTCAATCCGACCTGCTCATAAATTTCGTCGTGCATGTGCGAATGCTCGACCACGGTATCGAGTATTCGTTTCACCTCGTTGAGGCCGGCGAGCGATGCAAATGTCGAGCCGCTCTTCTCAATAAAGAATTCGCGGGTCGCGCTCGGCTCCACTTCTTTCAAGCCGGCAAGAAAATCTTCGCGCGTAACCTGCAGCGCGTCGAGTTGCGCGGATGTGGCGCCGTCGGTTTCAAGGGGGAAGGCTGACAAAAATCCGCGCAATGCGTTCATGCCGACTTCCTGGCACAGCGCTTCGAGATCCGCCCCGACGAAGCCGTGTGAATGCTCGGCAATTTCGCGCAGGTCGACATCGTGCGCGAGCGGCATGGCGCGGGTATGGATTCTGAGGATTTGCAGCCGCGCTTGATTGTTGGGAACACCGATTTCAATCTCGCGATCGAAGCGGCCCGGACGCCGCAGCGCCGGATCAAGAACCTCAGGAATATTGGTTGCGCCGATTACGATGACCTGACCGCGGGCTACAAATCCATCCATCAAACTGAGGAGTTGCGCAACGACGCGCTTTTCGACCTCGCCCGTCACCTCGGCGCGCTTGGGGGCGACCGCATCGATCTCGTCAATAAAAAGGATCGCGGGAGCGTGCCGCGCAGCTTCTTCGAAGACCTCGCGAAGCTTGGCCTCGCTCTCTCCGTAAAACTTCCGCATGATTTCGGGACCGTTGAGGTGAATGAAGTGCACGCGGCTCTCGGCCGCGACGGCGCGCGCCAGCAGCGTCTTGCCAGTACCTGGAGGACCATACAACAACACGCCCTTCGGCGCGAGAATTCCCAGCCGCTCGAAGACGCGCGAATATTTCAGTGGCAGCTCAACGATTTCGCGAACCCGCGCCACCTCCCGTTCGAGTCCGCCAATATCTTCGTAAGAAACTGAAGGCGCGCGCGCCGCCGTCTGATCACCTTCCACTACGCGGATGTCGGTGCGCTTCCCGATCACCACGGCTCCGGAAGGAATTGTGCGCACAACCTGGAAGTTAACCGCTTTCGCGAATGTGGGCACACGGACGACCGAACCTGCCATTACCGGGACGCCGACCAAATCCTCGAGCATGCGGTCCGGTGCGATGGTCGCGGGCGCAGCACCCACCCACAACGGCGAGAAGCGCACGGCCACCGCATCCTGGCGCTCGATGACAGAGACTGTCACTTGCTCCTGCAAGCTCGCGCCGCAGTTGCTGCGGCATGTGCCGTCAATCTGAACCATGCCTTCGTGCCCATCGTCAGAAAGTTCGGCGCGTCCGACCCCGATGGTGCCGCCTGTAATCTTCAATACGTCGCCGGTCCGGGCGCCGAGGCGCCGCAGGTCCGCCGGTGCCAGTCGCGCGATAGCGTGGCCGACATCCTCAACGCGCGCCTCCGCCACGCGAAGGGTGAGCGTGCCCGCTGAGGATGTAGGAACTTCCGTCATAGCGTGCCTTGCAACGTGCTCGTGACCGGAGAATTCGTCGGAGACCGCCTCAGCGTCGTGCGCGTCGCGAGACGCGATGGCCGCACCGATGGTGTCATTTACCCGGTCAGTCAATTCGATAAACCCCAGATCAGGAAGCCGTTGGCGAAGATCAGCGCTGTACTACGAAACGCTTAACACAACATGATCGCTTTCCCCTGATCGCGACCCACTCCCCATGAACTCTCATCAAAACTTGTTCAGCACAATTTCTTCAACATCTTCCAGATGCCGGGACATGGCCACCTTGGCGGCTTCGCCATCATGGCGCTTGATGGCAGCAAGGATCCGCCGATGCCCGGACAGAGACTTTTGCGGACGTCCCTGTACCTGCAAAGAGCGCGCCCGCGTGTCACGCAGCAGATCCATAAGAATGTCGATCACTTTCAGCACAACGCTGTTATCGGAAGCCAACGCCACGCTATAGTGAAATTCAGCGTCTTCCTCGACGGCGGCGTCTCCCTGATGCTGCTTTTCTTCCTGCCGCCGCAGAATGTCTTCCATCTCCGCAACTTCCTCGCTAGAAGCGTGAGTCGCGGCACGCGCGGCCAGCGGCGGTTCGAGCATCTTGCGAAAATCCAGAAGCTCGCTTATCAATTCCTTCCGCCGCTTGAGAGCGTTGGCAAAAGGATTGACCACCGAATTGGCCGAGATCTCACGAACAATCGTCCCTGCTCCCTGGCGCGGTTCAACCAATCCCATCAGTTCAAGGCCTCGAATCGCGTCACGGATGGAACCGCGGCTCACGCGAAGCATGTCCGCCAATTCGCGCTCCGATGGGAGTTTGTCGCCCGGCCGCAGCTTCTTCAGGATCAGACGTTCAATCTGCTTGGCAACCTCTTCGTAAACGCGGTTCCGCCGCACAATTTCGAAATCGGGTTTGGCAGTTGCGGGCATTTTGTTAGTGGTCCGATAAGTGGACCAGCCGACCCAAAAGAGTATACTCCGCTTGTCAAGCCGTCAACAAATCGTCCAAATGCCGCGGCAGCTGGCGTCAAAGCCGCCGGCCTAGCTCATCTGGCGGACGAAATTTACCGAAGCTCTGATGTTAATTTTCAACGCCTACGGGAGCACATCGTAGAGTGGCTGCGCCGGCGTCACGGCTGAATTTTCTTGCGCCACAGATACAGCGAGAATGCGGACTTTGTCGTTATTCGGCAGCCTCATGGTCCTCGCTCCCGCCGGCAAATCGATGGAATACGCGAACAAATAGGAGTAGCCATAAGGAACATTTTCGCCGGCGGAGTTGTGATGATGTGAGCAGTACCATGCCAGCTCAGCGCGCTTGATGTAGCCCGCTTTGATGCCGGTCATCTCGCCGTAGTCGTCGTGGGAGGTATCCTTCGAGGTCCACTGTCGATCATCCCATTGGCCAATGAAGCCGCGCCAGTCCTGAATGTTCAACTCGACTTTCTCCGTGCCCAGTTCGACGGTTGCCTTTCGATCGCCGTCTGAAGAAGCCGCTAGTAGGTAGACGCGATTATATTGGCCCACAGGGAGATCGATCGACTGTCCCTTCGCTACAATCGCGTTGGCGGAGCCAGTCTTCGCTGGCGCGAGTTGAAATTTCACATCGTTAAACGTGATCTCTGCTGAAAGCATCTCCGCTGGCAACGCATTGCCGTTGCCATCAAATCCAGGCTGGGACTTCGTGCCGTCATTGCTCGCGGTCGCGATGTCATAAGGAAGCGGTACTGGTACCGATTGCACTGCCGAAACCTTGGTCGAAGCCGCAGCTAACTTAACCGCGAAGGTGCGCGGTTGATAGGCGGCGAATGAAGTCACCAGAGCGCCGTCGTTCACTGTGGCATTGCCAACCGGCTGCTCCTGCCCATTCACTTCTCTCGCTGCGGTGATGGGCGCGGCGAATTGCACCCGAACGTCCGGCTGCGGCGCGCCATCGAGCTCCACCAAACGGACGATAACCTCATCTCCCTGTTCCGCTTTCTTCAGCGCCAGAACTCGAATCCGCGAATTACTAACCTGCAGTAAAGAAAATTCGCGGCCTAGCGCGCCGGCATGGCTGGACGTCTCAAAAGCGATCAGAGGATCGTTCAGGCGCTGCGCCTGCCAGTCAGTTTGCGCCTGACGCCAATCACCTGCGTGGCCAACAATCCCATAAACAAATTCGTGATGTCCGATGTCCTGCGTGCCTTGGTCGGGATAACCGCCGCGCGTGCCCGGTGTGCGGATCAGCGTAAGGCGAATCGTATGATCGTTCGGCTTGTCCGACCCATTCTTGCAGTCAGTCAGAATGGTTGCGCCCAACTCACCGGTCGCGTCCGTCAAATCGATCCACTGGTGCGAGGGAACCTCAAACTTTTTCGGTTCGGCGGTTGGCCGCTCGATGGTGCCAATATCCCAGTTATAGGTGGCCATTTGATTCGAAGCGGTCAGGGGGAAAGTCGCCTTCAAATTCGATTCTTTGGTGTTCCAGTCGATCGCGTTCGCGATCTCCACGCGCTTTCCCGCATCACCCGCGGAAAGCCTGATGGTCTGGACAAACTTTGAACCTGCGGTTTCCCGCGAAACTTCCACAGCCACGCGGGCCGGACCGTTTTCTAGCACTCGAATCCTTGCCGGACCGCCGACATAGGCCCTAGCAGCAGCCTGTTCTTGCTCCCAGTCCATATTCCACGCCGGCCAATGCTCGGGATTGTCGTAAGAAATGGCAAGCCGCGCCGGAGCGCTGAGCAATTCCTTGCCGAGCGATTTATCGAAAATGCTAGCCACGTCGCCATCAGTATTCAGCTTCACGCGGTAGTAGCTGTTCTCAAGCGAGCTCTCCGATACCTGCAGTGCCGTGGTCTCGCCCGGAGCGCCCGCGCTCGCATGCACCTCGTAAACCGCATACCCGACCGATGGCGCCTTAGCTACGAAGATTACTTTACCTTCAGAAATCTGCGCAGGAACCTCTTTGCCATTCGGACCGCTTACACGCACCACCTTAGGCATATCGGTGGGGAATGTCACGCTGGCCTCAACCACATCTTCCCGCACAACATTCAGCGGATTGAAGACAACGATCGGCATATCCTTAGTCTCTGTCTTCAAGGCGGCAGTAACCGCCTCCGTGGAATTGGTGAGCACGCCAGCGAATTGGTTCATCGCGATCACATCATCGTTCCAGGCAAACTCGTAAGCCTTCGGCGTCGCCGTTCCTGCCGCGATGTCGTGAAACTGGCCGCCCATCACCAGCGTCCAGGCATCGTTCAATCGCTGTCGCGGATAGGAACGCGCCCCCAGCCACTGGGCGGCAATCGAACTCTTTTCCGCGGCATCCGCCAGCAACTCTTCTTTCCGCAACCACCGTTTCTGATACGCCTGCGACGTCAGCGACCCGGCCGAATGATTCGTCAGCTCCATCTCGCCCGTATAGCGAGGCAGCCCCCCAGCCTCCGCCGGAGTGATATCCAAAAACATCTGTTCCGCGTCTGCCGAAATCACATGCACTGGCCCCTCGCCAAGCTGCACTGGAGTTCCCTGAGCATGAGAAAAACGGGAAAAAAGAGAGTCGACATCAAGCGGCAAGCCGGCTTTCCCGCGCGAGAGAATGGCCTCGAGACGCTTCACCGAATCTTCATTGGGAGATCCCCCGATATCGCCCGTACCGTAGTAGTGATAATCTGTAAAGACGCCACTTACCTTGCCGTTGAGCTCCACGCGCGCGGCCCAATCGTTTTGATGGCGATTGATCTCCTGATCCTGCCGCATTGCATTTTCGATCTTCTGCTGATTACGTACAGCCAGGTATTCTTCGATCTGTTTAGCGTCCATCGTCGAGTTCGTGTCATCCGCATGTACCAACTGCTGCCGAAGCGGTTGAAATCTCTTATTCAAATCTTCGAGAACCTGGTCCGGAGGCAGTGGAGGAAGCGGCTTGCTCAAATCGCTGTTGATACCTCCCGCGTAATCGCCCGGATTCAATCCCGCCAGCACGCTTTCTCCATCGGGCCCGACCCATACGCCCACGTTGAATGGCGTGCCTTCTGGTGTTTTCTCCAACGATTCAGGCCCTCCGCCGGGGGCCGACGACCCCCACACGAGTTTTTGCGTGGAAAATCCTTTCACTCCGGAGTGCGCGAGAATGGTCGGCAAGGAGGACGGAAATCCGAAACAGTCGGGGAGCATATATTCGGCGCTCGCCCTGCCAAGTTCTTTGCGAAACCAATTATTCCCGTAAAGCACTTGCCGGATAATGGTCTCCGCGCTGGGCGTGTTCACATCGCCCTCCTCCATCGAAGAGCCCGCCGGAAACCACCTTCCCTCATCCACATACTTTTTGAGCCGCGCGAAGTCGGCGGGGAAATATTCCTTCATCAAACGGTAACGATTGGCGCCGCTGAAGTTGAAGATGTAATGAGGATACTTATCGATTAGGGCGAAATTATCCTCCATCGTCTTGCGAAGATACTCGCTGATGACCTGGGGATACTCCCATCGCCATTCAGTGTCGAGGTGAGCATAGCCAACAACATAGAGTGTTGGCTGCTTGCTCAAATCGGGTTTATCGATACTTTGGGCGCCGGACGCACCGGTCAAAATGAGGCAGCACAGAAGCAGTCCCATTACACTGGAAATGAATTGTCGCATCGCACCTCTCCAAAATCGCTCATCGAAAGAAAACCGATTGTCACGTTGTCTCGTATTGTTAGATGGGGCTGTGTTGTGTTCATTGCATGCCCCTACCGAGTGCATTAAGAAGATAAGGTATGAAGCACGTTAAACGAAAGAGAAGGTTTTGATCGAGCCGGTCCTCAACCCGCGGCACAATTATCTGAGGTATTTGACGGCCAGCAAGGCCTTCTTTGTCTCGTTTCTAATGACGCTATTTCTACTCTCGCTTCCGGCCATGGGACAGGATCTCATTCTAAAAGGCCGTGTCGTCGATCCCGAAGGAAGAACTCTGCCCAACGCCTCCATCCAGCTTCTCAGTCACAATCGAATTCTCGCGAAAACCACCTCAGGATCAAATGGCCAGTTTCTGATGAAGGTCGAATCGGCTGGCGAGTTCGTGCTTAAAGTGGAAGCCGACGGATTCCGCCAGGCTAGCCGCTCGCTGACTCTCCCTCGAACTAGCGATTCTGTAGTTGAGATTCAAATGAACCAACTCTCATCCCACGTGGAGAATGTCACGGTCACAGCCGATGTGAACCAGTTGGACGTTCTCGCCCCCGACCCTGCCGAGAAGGTCTTTGTCGGGCAGGATCTGCTAGACGCCAATCCTGGGCGCCCCGGCGCGCCGGTGTCGATCCCCGGCTATCCCATAGAAACCGCCTCCAGCGGCATCAAAGCGCCGCAGTACTTCGCCCCCGGCGTGGCGGGAGATCACGGGGAGCCCATTGCGCAATACCTCGCGGTCGGCAGCGATCTTGTGCCCAACAATTTGTCGGCGAATGCGCATGGTAACGGCTATTCCGATCCCAACATATTTATTCCTGAAGTTCTGGAAAGTGTTCAGGTCGATGGCGGAGCTTTCAATGTTCGGGAAGGGAATCATTCGGTCAATCTGGCGGCGACGTATGGACTCCGCTCGCGACTCGATCCATTCATCACCGTCACCGGCGATTATCGCGACATTGATCTGGTCGCCGCTGTAAGCCCCGTTCCCGAATCGTGGATGGCTTTCGAAGCGTCCTACGGCAACGGATTTCTGGGCCGCTTGGAACATCGACAACAATACAAGCTGAATGCGGAGCGGGGATTTCACCTCGGCCAGCATCGGCTCACTCTGTTTGGCATTGGCTATTACGGTTTTTCGTATGTACCAGGGCTTGTCCCGATCTTCCCCTTGAATTCCAACGACGCCAATTTTCGGAATTACGGGGACACGATTGACCCACGGCAGAAAGATCAGACCCATACCGCACTCGTGGCATTGAACGATATTTGGCGGTTTAGCGGAAGCCAGCAGCTGCAGCTCTCCGGTTTCTTCCGCACCTACAATCTTTCACTGTTTTCAGATTTCGGACAGGGCCTCATCCGGCAGAGTGAGTTTCGCACCGTCGCTGGCGGCAGCGCGAACTATCTGAATAAGCTCGCTGAATACTTTTCTTTGTTGGCGGGCTTTGACTACGAACGCGAGGCCCCGCGGCGCGACGATCTTGACCACTATGGATTTTTCAATCCCGCCCAGCCGAGCTACTACGGGCCGTTTAGTCCAGTCGACGGAAATAACGTCACTATAGGATCGCTCACGCCTTACATCGCCGCCGAAGGCGCACTGGCCCATCACTTCCGCTACTATCTCGGCTGGCGGCGCGATGAAATTGATTTTGATAATGACGATCTGCTGCACTCGCAGAACTCGTTTCAAAAGTGGGTGGGGGTTAACTCGCCCAAAGCGACGCTTTCTTTTCTTCCCAAAGAATCGTGGTATGTTCCCCTCATCTCTCTCAGCTTCGGCCAGGCTTTTTTTACGGAAGATCCCCGCATCGGAACCGGAAACACCGCCGGCACTCCGGTTGCCACGTCGCACTCGTATCAGATGGTCGCCAGTAAAACTCTCAACAAAACAGATTTCCGGCTTACTCTCGGCCACGTCACCAGCAGCGCGGAGCTCGCGAAAATCGATCCCGACACCGGCTTGCAATTTAATGAAGGACCGAGCCGCCTCCGATTTTTGACGGTCGCCGTGCGACAGAGCTTTCGCTACGGATCGTTTTTGGCAACGTTCTCGAAAGCAGACGCGCGCGACCTCAATACGGGAGACCCAACGCCGGAAGCGCCGCGAACTATTTTCGATTTGCTGGGCACAATTCAGAAGCTTCCATTTCGTCTGCAGGCGCGCGGCGAATTCGAGTATGTGGGAACAAAGCCCTTAGGCACAGGCTGCCTCCCAATCCTGACAAACGAATGCACTGGCACTCCGGTAAAGGAGTTTCGGGGCGCGATGGTGCGTCCGCTCTCGAACGGCCACATGAACGTCGGTGTGAATTTTCTGATTGCGAGCGGTTACACCGGCCAGACCACGGAAAACTTTTATCCTTCCGCCATCCAGGAGGTTGTCGGAGTACGCATCCCCTCCTATGCCAGTGTGACGTTCACTTACAGATTTGGGCGCTCGGCTGCACCATGACCCGCACGGATGGCATTTTGCGAATAGAATTGGGGCTAAGATGGGTGACGAAGCAAATCATGATGTCGCGGGAGGGTGCCACATGTGTCTAGCTATACCAGGAAAAATCGTCGAAATCTCTTCCGAGAATCATGACTCCGCGATCGTTGAAGTAATCGGCGTGCGCCGGAGAATTGATCTGGGTCTGTTGCAGGATGACAAGCCAACGCTTGGCGACTGGGTGCTGGTTCACGTGGGCTTTGCAATGAGCAAGATCAGCGAGCAAGATGCCACCGACCAGATGAATGCCCTCCGGATGCTGGGTGAAATCGACGGAGCGATGCAGGAAGTCCGAGGCTACGGGCTGGAGGACGTGAATTGACGCCCGCCCGCGTGCCGAGCCGATGGAGAGTTTTAGATGAGATTCGTAGATGAGTTCCGCCAACCCGAAATGATTTCGAAGACGGCGGAGGAGATCCGCCGCCTGGCTGGCACCGGACGCCATTACCGCATGATGGAAGTCTGCGGTGGCCACACCCACGCCATCTATCGTTTTGGACTGAAAGATATTCTTCCCGAAAATATCGAATTGATTCACGGACCCGGTTGCCCCGTATGCGTGCTTCCGATGGGAAGAATCGACGATGGCCTTGCCATCGCACAGGAGCCGGACGTTATCTTTGCCGCCTTCGGCGACATGATGCGCGTTCCTGGAACGCACGGTAGCCCGCTTGAACACAAAGCACGCGGCATGGACGTTCGCATCGTATATTCCCCTTCCGATGCATTAAAGTTGGCCCGGCTCAATCCCGGCAAGCACGTGATGTTTTTCGCGATCGGTTTTGAAACCACCGCGCCCTCGACCGCACTCACGATGATGCGCGCCAGGGCCGAAGGCATTCGCAACTTCTCGGTCTTCTGCAACCACGTCACCATAATTCCTGCCATCCGCGCGATTCTGGATTCGCCCGACATGCGGCTGGATGCTTTCATCGGCCCCGGCCACGTCTCGACCGTCATCGGCTGTCGTCCGTATGAATGGATTGCTCAGAACGAGCGCAAACCGATCGTCGTCTCCGGTTTCGAGCCGCTCGATATACTGCAATCCATTGTCATGCTGCTGCGACAGTTGCAAGCGGGCGAGGCCAAGGTTGAAAATCAATACAAGCGCGTCGTTCCATGGGAAGGCAACCATGCCGCGCTTCGGGCCATGGCTGAAGTTTTTCAGTTGCGCCCGTACTTCGAGTGGCGCGGTTTGGGATTCATCTCACAGTCGGCGCTGCGCATCAACGACAAGTACTCCGAGTTCGACGCCGAACAGCGCTTCGAGGTGCCTGGAATTCGCGTGACCGATCCCAAAGCCGCGCAATGTGGAGAGGTCCTGAAGGGCGTACTCAAGCCGCATCAGTGTAAACTCTTTGGACGCGAGTGCACGCCCGAGCATCCCATTGGCGCACTCATGGTATCCACGGAAGGATCATGCGCCGCGTATCACAGCTACGAACACCGCAAGGCAGCAATGGTAAGTCTGAGCTCGAACGCCTGAGCGCCCCAGCTTCCCAGCCCGCCGCCTCCGCACCCATCCGTTTCCGCGATCCACAAATTGAGATGGCGCATGGAGCCGGAGGCAAGGCCAGCCGCAAGTTAGTCGAAGGTCTCTTCGCTCCTCTTCTCTTCGGCGCCGCGCCCGGCCCGCTCGGCGACGCCGCACATGTCGACATCAACGGCACAACCGTCGCAATCACAACCGATAGTTTTGTCGTCAAGCCTTTGAGTTTCCCGGGCGGCTCAATCGGCGAGCTTGCAGTGAACGGCACCGTAAATGACCTGGCGGTCTCGGGAGCAAAAGCCGAAGCTCTGGTCGTTACCTTTGTTCTGGAGGCCGGCCTGCCCACTCCAGTCCTCGAAGCCGAAGTTCGCGCCATGGCGAAAGCGGCGGAAAACGCGGGTGTCCGCATCGCCGCCGGCGACACCAAAGTCGTCGAACACGGCAAAGCGGATCAGATGTACGTAACCACCACCGGCATCGGCCGTCTGATTCATGGCGTGACTATCGATCCGCGCTCGGTGCGCGTTGGCGATAAGATTCTGCTCTCGGGTCCCATCGGTGACCACGGCGTCACCATCTTGCTCGCGCGTGGTGACCTGGATCTCGAAGCCGACCTCCGTTCTGACACGCGGAGCGTCTTTCCTCTCATCGAAGCTCTCGTGGATGCCGCCGGTCCTGGCATTCGCTGGATGCGCGATCCCACCCGGGGCGGCGCTGCGACATCTCTCAACGAATTAGCGCGCGATTGCGGTCTCGGGATGGTTCTTTTTGAGGATCAGATTCCGGTGCGCGATGCCGTGCGCGGCGCGTGCGAATTGCTCGGACTCGATCCCCTTCACATTGCGAATGAAGGCCAGTTCCTCGCCGTCGTCTCCCCGGAGTACGCCGACGCTGCCATCAATGCGTTATGCCTGGCATCAGGCGGAAGCGAAGCGCAGGTGATCGGCGAAGTTCGCGAACAACCCGCCGGCACAGTGTTGGTGACAACCCTTTACGGGGGCAGCCGAATCGTAGATATGCTGGTCGGTGATCCCTTGCCGCGAATTTGTTAAGTGACGAGTTTGTTTAGATGGAGATGAGGATCAACCTGTCACATTCACACGCGACCTCAGCGGCCTGCAATCTGGCCAGCAGGATCGAAGAGCGCCTGCTCGAGCGCAATGAGCTGTTCGAGCTTTTCTTCTCGCGGGAAGCGCCTCGCCTTGCGGAAGCTTGCCGCGAAATGTCTGAGCGTTTCCTGCGTGGCGGCCGCCTGCTCGCCTTCGGCCGCGGTCCCTACGCCACCGATGCGCAGCATGTTTCCGTGGAGTTCGTTCATCCAGTAATCGTAGGCAAGCGCGCTCTACCGGCGCTCGATCTTTCCGTTCTCTTCCGACCCTGGCTCGAAGCGATCCTTCATCCTGAGGACATCGTGATGGGATTCGGTCCGCCCGAAGGCGATCCAGAAGTCTGGGCGACTCTCCAGGAAGCGCGTCTTAAAGACGCGATGACCTTCGCTCTGCCAGGAATCGAAGGTTCTTACTCGGTAAACCCAGCCACCCAAGATCCGTTCATGCATCAGGAAATGATCGAGATCCTCTATCACACGCTTTGGGAGACGGTGCACGTGTTTTTCGAGCACCGTGAATTGGGCCATGATGTGGGAGCCTCAGGATTTCTTTATCCATTTCTTGGCACGGAAAAACAGGGAACGGCGTATATTGCGGCCGAGGTTGCCGCATCCATCTTGATGAAGGCGCAAGATGATGCCAGACTGCGCGCGCAAGTAGCGGGAGAAGAGGCGGAGGAGATCGCGAACAGCGTCCTCGCGATTCACGAACGCCTGCGCCGCGGCGGCAAACTCATTATCTTTGGCAATGGCGGCTCCGGCACCGATGCCAACGATTTCGCCATTGACTGCGTGCTTCCGCCGCCGGGCTATGACTCAGTTCCAGCGGTTTCGCTATCGCTCGAGCCCGCGAACATTACGGCAGTCGCCAATGATATCGGCACCGACGCCATTTTCCTTCGTCAACTGATCGCGCAAGCCCGTCCTGAAGATGTTGCCGTCGGCATCTCCACGAGTGGCGGCTCGCGCAACATCATTGCGGCGCTCGAAGAGGCTCGCAAGCGCAGTCTTCTCAGTGTCGCACTGCTAGGCTACGATGGCGGCGAGATCAAACGCAAGCAGCTTGCGGATTTTCCCATCGTTGTGAATTGCGACTACATTCCCCGCATTCAGGAGGTGCAGGCCTCCATCTACCATGTCATGCGCGAATTGTTGGAGGTGCTGGCGCGTGGCCAAGCTTGAACTTTTTGGCACAGCTCGCTGTCCCCACACCAGCGAAATGCGCGACTGGCTGGAATGGAAGCGCAGCGAGTTCGTCGAATACGACGTTGAAGCCGATCCCGCGGCCCGCAGCCGCATGCGCGAAATCTCTGGGGGACAGCGCACCGTGCCCGTCCTCGTTGAGGACGGCAAAGTAATCCAAATCGGCTGGCAAGGTCACGGTTGCCTGGTGGACGAGTAACCCGGTGGTTGAGTAACGACGACGAGTAACTGCGACGGGTAAACTACGAACAGGCGGCTTAGACGCTAGTCCTGATAACCATGGCCAGTGCCTGCTCCATTCGCGTTCGCGGCGTAGTGCAAGGCGTTGGATTCCGTCCCTTTGTGTATCGCCTCGCCTCTGCGCATGCTCTGTCTGGATGGGTGCTGAACGGAGAAGAAGGAGTTGAAATCCATCTCGAAGGCGCGGAAACCGGGTTCGAAACTTTTGTGCAGGATTTGAAAGCGCAGCCTCCCCTTGCGGCCACTATCACGGAAATCGAGGTCCATCCCGCGGATCCCGTCGGATTAACCGAATTCACAATTCGCGAAAGCGAGCACCGCTTCCACCCCACGGTTCGCATCTCGCCCGATCTGCCGGTTTGCGACGATTGCTTGAAAGAGCTCTTCGACTCAGCCAATCCACGCTATCAGTATCCTTATATCAATTGCACAAACTGCGGACCGCGTTACAGCGTGGTGGTGGCTCTCCCGTACGACCGGCCGAACACTACCATGAAGCAATGGCCGCTCGATGCCTTTTGCGAGAAAGAATACCGCGACCCGGCGAACCGTCGTTTTCACGCGCAGCCGGTAGCGTGTCCAGCTTGCGGCCCAGATTATTACCTTTATCCGAGCGACGAAACCTCAGCCGGAACGAACGACAGCGTCCCCCATGCAGCTGAAATTCTTCAATCCGGCGGAATTCTCGCGGTCAAAGGACTCGGCGGTTATCACCTGGCCTGCGATGCTCGGAATCCGGTGTCTGTCGCGGCTTTACGCGATCGCAAGTATCGCAAGGAAAAACCTTTCGCCTTGATGGCAAAAGACATCAGTGTCGCACGAACCCTGGTGGATTTGACATTGGATGCTGAGGCCCTGCTCACTTCCGCCGCCCGGCCCATCGTTCTTGCACGCACGAAAATGGAATTCGCAGAGGTCTCCCCGGATAATAATGAACTCGGCGTAATGTTGCCCTACACGCCGTTGCAACACCTGCTATTTGCAGCCGGAGCGCCCGATGTTCTTGTCATGACCAGCGCGAATCGTTCGAGTGAACCAATCGCCTACGAAGACGACGATGCCTTGCAACGTCTCGCAGGAGTAGCCGATTCATTCCTGATCGGCCAGCGCGCCATCGCGCGGCGTGTGGACGACTCCGTAGTTCGCGCAGGAATCTTCGGTCCTGTCATCCTGCGCAGAGCTCGCGGCTACGCGCCGGGAGCGGTTACCTCGCTTCCGGGCGAGCGCCCCATTCTCGCACTGGGCGCGGACCTGAAAAATACGATCACGCTGGTGGTCAACGGCCAGGCCTTCGTCAGCCAGCACATCGGCGACCTGGATCACTACGAGTCTCTGCGCGCCTTTCAAGAGACCATTGATGATTTAGTTTCGATGTATGAAGTGAATTGGGATGAATTGCTTTTGGTGCACGACCTTCATCCCGAATATCGCTCTACCGCCCACGCCGCCGCGCGTCAGGTTTCGAATACCCGCGCGGTGCAGCATCACCGCGCGCATGTGGCCTCTGTGTTGGCGGAGCGCAGGGAGTGGACAAAGAAAGTTATCGGCGTAAGCTTCGATGGTACCGGATACGGCGACGACGGTTCGATCTGGGGAGGCGAAATTTTCGTGGGCAGCGTGCAAGAGGGCTTCGCTCGCGTCGCTCATTTACGCCGCGCGGCTCTCGCTGGCGGCGACGCGGCTGCTCGCTACCCGGTGCAGGCCGCGGCTGGCTTCCTCTCTCAAGTGGATGGCCTGCCAGATTTGCTTTCCGTTCCCTTCAGTTTCCCTGAACGCTATCGCAACGCCATGGAGTTGGTTCGCAAAGAAGTGCGCACTTTCGCCACGACTTCCATGGGGCGTCTATTCGACGCCGCTGCTGCTCTGTTGGGGTTCACGCGCGAGACTACTTTTGAAGGGCAGGCAGCGATGTGGCTGGAGCAACTCGCCCGCCGGGGTTCCAACACTGATCCTTATCCCTTCCCCTTCGTCGGCAACGAACTCGACTTTCGCCCCCTACTGCAAGCGGTTGCCCGTGACCGCATTCGCGGACGGAACGTCAAAGAAATCGCGCGCTCCTTCCAACGGGGAATCGCGCAGGGCCTATGCGACTCTCTCACGACTATCTCTCGCGCTCGAGAATTGGATACGATAGTTCTTTCCGGAGGCGTCTTCCAAAACGAATTGCTTCTGGAAGATCTGAACTCCCTGCTGACGGAGGCATCACTACGGGTCTGGACGAATCATGAAGTCCCTCCTAACGATGGAGGCATCAGCCTGGGACAGGCGGCCCTGGCGGCGTTTGGCTGCTTCGATCGTGATCTTAAAAATTCGCAGCAGACTGTTGAACTTGCAAACGAGATAAGTCATGCATGAACTTTCTATCGCGATGAGCATCATCGAGCTGGCGGAGGAAGAGGCCGCGCGCCGCGGTGTTCAGGTCGAGGCTGTGCACCTCAGGCTGGGAGCCTTATCCGGTGTCGTGAAAGATGCGTTGCTCTCTTGTTACGAAATGGTCTGCTACGGTACACCGTTGCAGGGCTCGCGGCTATTGGTCGAAGATGTTCCCGTCGTAATCTTTTGCACCACGTGTAAAGCACAACGTCCTCTCAGCTCCGTGCAGTTGTTTCACTGCCCCGAGTGCGGCACTCCATCTGCTGAAATTGTGCAGGGCAAGGAACTCGAAGTGGTTGCATTGGAGATAAAGGAATGCGCACCGAACCCCGTTTAATTGAAGTCCGAAAAAACGTTCTGAAGCAGAATGACGTTACCGCGCGCGCACTGCGCGAGTCTTTCCACGCCGCTGGAGTTTTTGTGGTGAGTCTCGTCTCCAGCCCCGGCTCGGGAAAAACTGCTTTCCTCGAGAAGACTCTTACTCTTCTTCGTCCAAACAATCGCGTTGCTGCACTGGTGGGCGATCTGGCCACCGAGAATGATGCGCAGCGTTTGGCGCGAAGCCAGGCTCCGGTCAGGCAAATCACCACCGGCACTCTCTGTCACCTCGAGGCTGCCATGGTCCAAACCGCCCTCGAAGGCTGGGATCTCAATGACCTGGATTTTCTCTTTGTCGAAAATGTGGGCAATCTGGTTTGTCCTTCCTCTTACGACTTGGGCGAGGATCTTCGTCTGGTACTCATTTCCGTTACCGAGGGTGAGGACAAGCCGCTCAAGTATCCAACCATTTTCAACAGCGCCGACGTGGCAATCGTCAGCAAGATGGACTTGGCCGCCGCAGTTGAATTCAGCTGGGAAACCGCATACAACAATATCCAGGCTGTGCGCCCGGGCATGAAAGTTTTTCAGGTTTCAGCCAAGACCGGCGAGGGAATGCAGGCCTATTTAGAATTCCTTGTGGCGCGGCTAGCGGAGTTGCGCCACACCGCCTCAGTCTGACAAAGGGATGATCAGCCTTCTCTCCATTCTCGCGGTCGGATTTTTTCTCGGGATGCGCCACGCCACCGATCCCGATCATGTCATCGCGGTTACAACTATCGTCAGCAATCAGCGCAGCAGCGTGCGGTCGGCCCTGATCGGTGCGTTCTGGGGTTTGGGCCACACCGTCACTATTTTGGTGGTCGGGGCCGGAATCATTCTCTTCAACCTCGTGATTCCTGTGCGGCTCGGACTAAGCATGGAATTGTCCGTGGCCGTCATGTTAGTCATTCTCGGCCTGATGAACATCACCGGATTTCTGCGTTCGATGCCTGCCGAATCGTTAGAGAACAACGACGGAGAGAAAATCATTCACGCCCATCCTCACAGTCACGGCGATTACACTCACAATCATCACCACGTTCATCTGCACGCGGGCCATGCTCATTCAGTCGACCACAGTCCGCTGCCCTGGATGGATCGCGTATTCGGAAGAGTGGGGATGTATCAATATCTTCGGCCCTTGGTGGTGGGCATTGTTCACGGACTCGCCGGTTCCGCGGCCGTAGCATTGCTGGTCTTGACCACGATTCGGAACGTGCACTGGGCCATTGCTTACCTGCTGGTCTTCGGAGTAGGCACGATTGCGGGCATGATGCTGATCACGATGAGCATCGCCTCTGCATTCACGATCGTGGGAAGAGGACGCGAGAAATTTTCCCGCCGTCTGGCATTAGCATCCGGCTTGCTCAGTCTCGGCTTCGGTGTTTTCGTTGCCTACCAGATCTGTTTCGTAAATGGGCTCTTCACCACGCACGCCCTATGGATTCCGCATTAGATGGCGATTCGAAGCCGGCGCTTTATTGTGTGCTGCGCTCGATGTTTCCTTCGCGGTTGTGTCCCACCCAGTATCAATTCGCACAGATGATCGACAAAGTCCGGCGTCAGACGGTCGTGCCGTATAAGAAATCGCATATAAATTGGCCCGTACAATGAATCGAGAATCAGATCCATGTCCACATCTTTGCGCAGTTCGCCGCGTCGAATCCCGCGCTGCAGCGTGGCGTAAGCCTCTTTGCGCCGCGGCCAGAGAAAGCGCTCGCGGAAAGCTGCAATAAGATTTCTATCGCTCTGCCCTCCCCCCAGCAAGGCGGAAACAATGCGCCCACGGCGGCTACGAAATACTTTGACCAGTTGACGCATCTGTTGGCTCATGTCCGTACACACCGAGCCCGTATCGGGGAAGTGCAATTTCTGGGTGGTGCTGCTGGCGAATGCGTCCGCGATGAGAGCGGCCTTATCAGGCCACCAACGGTAAACTGTCGCCTTACCCACGCTGGCCTGAGCCGCGACGTCTTCAATCGTCAAATGAGCAAAACCATTCTTTCCCAGAAGTTTCAAAGCACTGCGCAGGATCGCCTGCCGGGCCTCTTCACTACGCGGACGCCCCGGAGAACGGGCGCTGGTAGCCCCTCCGCCGCGATTTCCATTGGCAGTGGGTGTGTGGCGCATACTGCTACCTTACCATATAATCGAGGGGGAGATTTGGAATCCGATACGAGTAGTATCGAATCTAAATCGAAGTCTGTGGCTTCGCTCGTTGGCGATTCTTCTTTCCTGCAGGAGTAGCGTTTAACAAATGTGGATTGTTGCATTAGCGCTAAGACGGCCCTACACATTCATCGTGATGGCCCTCGTCATCATTCTTCTAACTCCAATTACGATCCTGCGAACTCCCACTGACATTTTTCCCAGCATCGACATTCCCGTGGTTTCGGTGGTCTGGTTCTATACGGGCTTGTCACCTCTGGATATGGCGGACCGCATCGTGGCCAATTCGGAGCGCGGCATCACTACCACAGTCAATGACATTGAGCACATGGAGTCTCAGTCGGTATATGGCCTCGGCGTCATCAAGGTTTTTTTCCGTCCCGGCACAAATGTGCAGGGAGCCATCGCACAAATCACAGCGATCTGTCAGACCACGGTGCGCGGCCTGCCGCCTGGCACCACGCCGCCGTTGATTATTTCTTATAGCGCTTCGACTACGCCCATCATTCAGCTTGGCTTGAGTAGCAAGACATTGCCCGAACAGCAACTCTTCGATCTTGGCCAGAACTTCCTGCGAAACTTTCTGGCGACGGTGCCTGGCGCAGCTACTCCGTATCCTTACGGGGGAAAGATTCGCCAGATTCAAGTCGACCTCGATTTGCCGAAGCTCCAGGCCTACGGCCTCCAGCCCAACGACATCGTCAACGCCGTTAATGCGCAGAACATCATTCTCCCCAGCGGCACCATCAAGATGGGCTCGCTCGAATACAACGTGGAGATCAATGGTACGCCGGAGACCATCGCGGAATTAAACGATCTCCCCGTTAAGACCAGCAACGGTTCCACCCTCTACATGCGCGATGTCGCCCACATCCGCGACGGCTTCTCGCCGCAAACCAACATCGTTCGCCAGGATGGAAACCGCGGCGCTCTGATGTCGATTTACAAGAATGGCAATGCGTCGACGCTACAGATTGTCGCTGGAGTAAAAAGCATTGTGCAGCAGGCGGCGCAGGCGCTGCCGCCTGAATTAAAAGTCACCGCGCTCTTTGACCAGTCCCTGTTCGTGCGGGCCTCGATCTATGGTGTGTTGCGTGAGGGTGTGATCGCGGCGGCTCTCACCGCCGTCATGATCCTCATATTCCTCGGCGACTGGCGTCCCACGATAGTCATTTCCATTTCCATCCCGCTCTCCATTTTCGTTTCGATCATCCTGCTCGGCGCCATCGGCCAGACCATCAACATTATGACGTTAGGAGGATTGGCGCTTGCCGTCGGCATTTTGGTCGACGACGCCACTGTCGAAATCGAAAACATCGAACGCAACCTTGCCATGGGCAAGGAGATGAAACAGGCTATCCTCGACGGTGCGCAGCAGATCGCCGTGCCCGCCTTCGTCTCCACCCTCAGCATCTGCATCGTCTTCGTGCCGATGTTTTTCCTGACGGGCGTCGCGAAATTCTTATTCGTGCCGCTGGCCGAGGCCGTCAGCTTCGCCATGCTTGCCAGCTACCTGCTTTCGCGAACCCTGATCCCCACGCTGGTGATGTACATCATGCGCGGACACGAGCATCGGTCGGAAACAGGAAAGACCTTCCTGGGCCGCTTTCAGCGCGGCTTTGAGCGCAAGTTTGAAGACTTCCGCCGTGGCTATGAGGCTCTACTGGAGACCACTCTCGAGCATCGCGGTATCTTCATGGTTTGCTTTCTAGCCTTTTGCCTGCTTTCCCTCGGTCTGTATTCATTCCTGGGACAGGATTTCTTTCCGCAAGTGGATGCCGGTTTGCTGCGCCTGCATGTGCGCGCGCGCCCCGGCCTGCGCGTGGAAGAGACCGCACGGCTCTGCGATGAAATCGAAAACACTTTGCGACATGAGATTCCTAACGGACAGCTGCAGACCGTTCTCGACAACATCGGCCTGCCTAACTCCGGCATCAACCAGTCCTACAGCTCCAACGGAACCATTGGCACCAGCGATGCCGAGATTCTGATTGCCCTCGACCCCGAGCATCACCCTCCGACTGCGGGGTTGATGCGGCATCTACGTGAGGTATTGCCGCAGCGATTTCCGGGCGTGGAGTTTTTCTTTCAGCCGGCCGATATCGTTACGCAGATTCTAAACTTCGGATTGCCCGCGCCCATTGATGTGCAAGTCGTTGGCACCGACATGCACAGCAGTTACGTAATCGCGCAGCAAATTGCCAACAAGATGCGGCACATTCCGGGCACCGCCGATGTGCACGTGCAGCAATTGCTTTCTCTGCCCACGCTGCACATGGATATCGAGCGCACGCGCGTCACCCAAGTCGGGCTCACCGCGCGGGACGTAGCGCAGAGCGCACTAGTTTCACTGAGTGGCAGCTTTCAAACGTCTCCAAATTTCTGGCTGAATCCAAAGAATGAGGTTACCTACCAGGTTGCTGTGCAGTCGCCGCAATATCGTCTGACCAATCTGCAAGACCTGTTGGATATTCCGGTGATTTCGCAGCAAGGCCCGCAGTTGATGGGCAATTTGGTGCAAATGTCGCCTGTCACGCGGCCCGCTACTGTGAACCACTGGAATGTGCAGCCGGTCATCGACGTCTATGCCAGCACGCAGGATCGCGACCTGGGCGCTGTCGCTGCCGAGACTGACAAAGTGATTAAAACGTTCGAGGGCCATTTGCCACGCGGCACGCACATCGTGGTACGTGGCCAGGTCGCGACCATGCGCTCGTCTTTCATCGGCCTGGGCGCAGGGCTCGCCGGCGCGATCCTTCTTGTTTATTTGCTGATCGTCATCAACTTTCAATCCTGGCTCGATCCGTTCATTATCATCGCCGCGCTGCCTGGTGCTTTGGCTGGAATCTGCTGGTTCCTGTTGCTCACGCACACCACCTTAAGTGTGCCGTCTCTCACGGGCGCTGTCATGTGTATGGGTGTCGCCACCGCCAATTCAATCTTGATGGTAAGTTTCGCGCGCGAACAAATGGATGAAGGCATGCCAGCAGTCAAAGCCGCCGTCGCGGCTGGCTACACTCGCGTGCGTCCGGTGCTGATGACCGCGCTCGCCATGATTATCGGCATGGTGCCGATGGCGTTGGGAATTGGTGAAGGCGGCGAACAGAACGCGCCGCTAGGCCGGGCCGTTATCGGCGGCTTGCTGTTCGCCACCGTGGCGACTTTGTTCTTCGTACCAAGCGTATTTGCAATCTTTCATGGCCGCCGCGAAGCCAGGCTGGCTCGCCAGCAACAAACGTAAGCAGATTTTGTGATAATCGCGATGGTGATAATCGAGGTTGGTTTTAGCGGAGTAAAGCATGACCGACGAAAACAACGTTAAGCAAGCGCCGGATGCTCAGAGGCATACGCAGGCCTCTGATGATCATTCGCCGCAGCCGGACCAGAGCGAAGAGCATCACGCCGTAGGCGCTCAGGCCCAGCGCGACGAAGAGATCGAAGAGATCCAGAGGCGCTCCAGGCACCAGCCTCCGGGAATTCAAAAGCCGCCCGAGCTTCCCCCCGCGCCCGGGCGCAAAGCCCTAACCATTGTGGCCGTCTTGTTATTAGTCTTGCTGCTAGCCGGCGGATTCACGATGTTGAGCCGCGTGACTCACGAGCGTGCTCTGGCCAAGGAAACGGAACGAGAGACAGTTCCTACCGTCGCCGTTGTCTACCCGCAATCGGAAAAGCCTGACGAGAATTTGGTTCTGCCCGGCTCTTTGCTGGCCTACGAGGAGTCTCCGATCTACGCCCGCACCAATGGTTATCTCGTTGCCTGGTACAAAGATATTGGCAGCCGCGTCACAAAGGGAGAGTTGCTGGCGAAGATCGACACTCCTGAAGTTGATCAGGAACTGAATCAAAGCCGCGCCGCGCGGCAGCAAACACTGGCGCAGTTGGAACTCGCCAAAATAAGCGCAGACCGTTGGGAAAATTTGCGCAAGACCGATTCCGTTTCTGCTCAGGAGGCCGACCAGCAGACCAGCGGATACAAGCAGGCTCAGGCAAACCTGGCCGCGGCCGACGCCAATGTCCGACGTCTCGAACAGCTTGAGGGTTTCAAGGATGTCTACGCGCCTTTCACCGGAGTGCTGACCCGCCGCAATGTCGATCCCGGAGCCCTTATCAACGCTGGAGCCGGAGCAGCTGGCCGCGAGCTGTTTGACCTCGCGCGCGTTGATCCGCTGCGGGTCTATACGAGCGTGCCCCAGGCTTATGCGCCGTTCATAAAGGTCGGGGCCAAGACCTTCGTCACCCTGCAGGAATTTCCCGGGGAAAAGTTTGTCGCTACTGTGGCCCGTACCGCGGAGGCCATTGATCCCGCCACGCGCACTTTGTTGACAGAGGTCGATGTTCCCAACAAGGACGGCCGTCTCCTGCCCGGCTCGTTCGGCGAGGTGCACTTCGCCGTCGGCAATAACGTGAATAAAGTTACGGTGCCGGTGAATGCGATGCTGTTCCGTGCGCAAGGCGCGCAGGTCGCCGTAGTGGGCCCGGATAACAAGATACAGCTTCGAGCCATCAACATCGGACGCGATTACGGTACCACGCTGGAAATTCTCGGCGGCGTTGCTGCCACCGATCACGTCGTAATCAATCCTGCGGATTCACTCGAGGATGGCCAGCAGGTGAATGTTGCGCAAGCTCCGCCTAACCAGCAGCAAGCTCAACCGGGGTCGCAAGCGCAACCATCGCAGGACCAGAAGCCGCAGAGCCAGAATGACGATCACCGCAGTAACGATCGCCAGGGTAACAACCAGCAGAAAGGCTCTGGGCAGTGAAGCGATCCGCACTCTCATCATTGATCGCGCTGCTTGCCCTCGCAGCCGGATGCACAGTCGGTCCGCGCTACAGCCGCCCCGCACCCGCCGCGTCGCCGCCCGATGCATGGAAGACGCAACCGCCCTGGCAGCAGGCCGCGCCCAAAGACTCAATTCCCAAGGGCGCCTGGTGGCAGGTCTATAACGATCCCACCCTCAATGCCTACGAACAACAATTGCTTCAAGCGAACCAGTCCCTGGTGGCCGCACGCGATCGCTTGATCCAGGCGCGCTCGCTGGCGCGCGTCGCCACTGCAGATTTTTTCCCGCAACTTTCAGCCGATCCCAGCGCCGTCCGCGAACGCGGCTCCGGCAATCGTCCACTGAACGGCTCTGCACCCACCATCTTCAACGGCGTGGCTCAGAGTGTTCCCCCCTATACCCAAAGCGTCTACACAATTCCTTTCAACATCAATTACGAGGCTGATCTCTTCGGGCGCGTGCGGCGCAATGTGGAAGCGGCCAATGCCTCACTTCAATCCACCGCCGCCGATCTGCAAAACGTGCAGTTGGTACTGACCGCGGAACTCGCCGCGGATTATTTTTCTCTGCGTGAACTCGACGCCGAATTTCACGTGGTTCAGGAATCCGTGGGCTACCAGCGCAAAGGCCTGGACCTGGTAAACGATCGCCACAACGGCGGCATCGCCAACGGACTCGAAGTCGCGCAACAAGCCACGGTCCTCGACTCCACTATCTCGCAGCTCGCCCTGGTGCAGCAGTCCCGTGCCCAATATGAACATGCGATCGCCGTGCTGGTGGGCCAGGCGGCCGCCAGCTTCAGCGTGCCTGCTGTTCCGCTTAACGCCACGCCGCCGCCCGTCCCCCTCGGAGTGCCCTCCGACGTATTGGAACGCCGGCCCGACATTTCCACCGCCGAGCGCCAGATGGCATACCAGAACGCGCAGGTCGGAATCGCGCGTACAGCCTTTTACCCGCACATCACCTTAAACGGCTCCGGGGGCTGGCAGAGCACAGATATCACGCAACTGCTGAACGCTCCCAGCCTCTTCTGGTCACTCGGGGCCGATGCTTTGGAACCCATCCTTCAGGGCGGCCGCAACCGCGCGAATCTTGCGGCTGCCCGCGCCGCCTACGACCAGTCCGTCGCCAACTACCGCCAGTCCGTGCTGACGGCCTTTCAGGAGGTCGAGGACGGCATCAGCAATCTGAGCACGCTCTCGCAAGCTCTTTCCACCCAGGGTGCAGCCGTCGAAGATGCCCGCCGCGCGCTGGAGATCGCCAACAATCGTTACGTCGGAGGAGTCACTGCTTACCTCGATGTAATCACGGCGCAGACCACGCTGTTAACCAGCGAGCGGCTGGAGACGCAGTTGCTCGGCCAGCAGATGGTCAGCTCCGTCTATCTGGTGAAAGCTCTGGGCGGGGGATGGGATGCCAGCGAGATCAACAACCAGCAAGTTCATCCGCAAGCCGGCCAGATCCTGCAGCCCTAACCAGACGATGCGAACCAGGCGCGACGGTGGAAGAGTGGCTCTTCAGGGTAATGGCTCAGTTTGAATTCATTCTCATACGATGCGGTCATCCCGAAACGCGGCGTTCTTCAGCCGCGTGAGGGATCTCCCAATAGATACGGCCAGTGGAAGATCCTTCGTTCCGCCTGAAAAACGGCTGCACTCAGGATGACCCCAAACTATAGGCCGAAAAATTCAAATTGAGGCATCACCCTCTTCAGCCCGCCTTGACAGCCGCTGTTAACTAGCCTATTATTATAGCTAGAGGAAATATTCCTTCTTCCTCTTACAATCTTTCGCAATTCAGCAGCCCGTCCGAACGTTGCTGCTTCGCCGTCCGTCTTTATCGTTCTAAAGGGAGAAACATGACAAATACCAAGTTCCTTGTGAAAGTAAACCGTACTGGCACGCGCGCTCCTGAGTATGTGCAGCGCATCGACCGCACTCCCATTCAGACGACAACCAACCGCAAACTGGCACTGGCGATGGGCAGATTCACTGCGGAAGATGCGGTCAAATCCATCCAGAACTCCCGCTGCAACCCCGAGCTGGTTTCCGTCCAGGTCATGGCTTAGCCTCAGGCGGCCGCGAAATCCCGCTCAATCCCACTTCTCGTTGACGATCCGCTAGCCACCGGCCGCGGATCGCTCAACGATAATCGCTCAACAATAATTCCCATCAACGACAATTCCCGCCAATTGCCTCGTACAGCTCCTCCTTTACACATCCCCAATCTGCTGACTGATTTGGGGCGCCACCCACTTCCACCCATCATGCCGTAGTATCCTCACGAAGATTAAATTTTAAAATTTCCCGATCCGCCAAAGGACTTCTAACTGTGGCGCACGACGACAAATCCGGTTATAACCGCTTTCTGCTGCTGGTCGCAGGACTGGGCGGCTTGCTCTATGGCGTCGATGTCGGCATCATTGCCGGCGCTCTGCCTTATCTTGAAGCCACTTCCGGATTAAATGCCGGCCAGCTTTCCATCGTTGTCGCCGCCGTTCTTCTGGGCAGCGTGATCTCAACTCTATTCGCCGGCACTCTGGCGGATTGGATGGGCCGCAAAATTCTAATGGCGCTCAGCGGCGTGCTGTTTGTCGTCAGCATTCCCATGATTGCGCTTTCGCACGGCTACCAACCGTTGGTCCTCGGTCGCTTGCTGCAAGGCATCAGCGCCGGCTTGATCGGTGTAGTGGTCCCGCTCTATTTGGCGGAGTGTCTCTCCGCATCGAGCCGCGGCAAAGGTACCGGCATCTTTCAGTGGCTGCTCACGCTGGGCATCGTCGCCGCTGCCGTGGTCGGCATGTTCTTCAGTATTCGCGTCGAGGAAGTGGCGAAGCTCGGCGATCCCGTCAAACTCTTCGCCTTTAAAGATACGGCATGGCGGAGCATCTTCTGGGTTTCGTTGCCGCCGGGAATCTTGTTCGTGATTGGCAGTTTCATGGTAGCCGAGTCTCCACGCTGGCTGTTTCGTCACGGAAAGCGCGACTCCGCCCTCGCGGCTCTTCTGCGCTCGCGCACCAGCGAACAAGCGACCCTCGAACTCGCGGAAATGGAACAAGCTGGTGCCGCGGAGAAAGCCCAGACGTCTACCGGAGCAAAGGTTAAAGAATCGCTTCTTCGCCGGAAATACGTGATCCCGTTTGTGCTCGCCTGCGTGATTCTCGCCTGCAACCAGGCTACCGGCGTGAACTCCATAATCGGCTACAACGCCAACATTCTCTTGCAGAGCGGACTTTCCGACGTGCAGGCCCACTGGGGCTACGTGCTCTTCACCATCGTCAATTTTCTGATGACCATCGGCGGCATCCTGCTGGTCGATCGTAAGGGACGCAAGTTTCTTTTGTCGGTGGGCAGCGCGGGAATCATCGTCTCCCTGCTGTGTACCGGCACTCTATTCCGCAGCACAGAAAAGCTGCGTGTGGATTCTCGCTCTGCAGTTCAATCGATGGTGAATGGGGACCAGAAGCTCACCTTACGTTACGACAACCACATGGCCGATACGCTGCTCGCGGGCCATGCGCTCGGCAACGGCCCCACATCGCTGGTCATCATTTACTCCTGTGGAGATTTTCGTGCCGCCACCAAAGCCGCTCGATCCGACGACGCGTCCGCGAAGCCGATCGAGATCATGCGCGAAAGCTGTCTACCCGCAAATAAAGTCGTCGCGTTTTTTTCCAATCCATTCAGCGATCTCGACGCGTCGCGCCGGGCTCCGCTACGGATCGACAATGCGCTGGTGAGTCCCGTGCCCGACTCGCATCATGGCTGGCTGGTAGCCATCACCCTCTTCGTGTTCATGGCATTTTTTGCGATTGGCCCCGGTGTATGTGTGTGGCTGGCGCTCTCGGAACTGATGCCGACCCGCATTCGCTCCAACGGCATGAGCATCGCTCTGCTCATTAACCAGGCGGTTTCAACCGGGATCGCCGCCACGTTTCTGCCCACCGTCGGCAAGTATGGATATTCCACCATGTTCTTCGGTTTCGCGGGATGCACCGTAATCTACTTCATCACCGCCGCCTTCTTCTTGCCTGAAACGAAAGGGAAGACCCTCGAAGAGATCGAAGCACACTTCGAGGACGCAAGAAAAAAGCCGGACCTCGCAACCGCTTAATCGTGCCGAGCTGGGATGCACACAGCTTGCCCTGAGCTAATCGAAGGGCTCGCCACTTTGGCGAAACATGGGAATCTGCTCTACGCCCGCTGCCGAAGGCTATTCGGCTTCGATCCGCTCAACGCGAAGAACAAAATATAGATGTAACAGATGACAGGAAGAAAGAAAGCGTGATGAATTCCAATTCTGTCGGCAATCGCGCCCTGCGCGAGTGGAATAAGCGCTCCGCCAACAATTGCCATAATCATGATTCCGGAGCCGTCCCCGGTTAGCGGACCAAGCTCCGCTACGCCCAGTGTAAAAATGCTCGGGAACATGATGGAATTAAAAAACCCGACCAGGATGATGCTCCACATCGCGAGATGTCCAGAAGTGATCATCGAGATTGCTACGAGTGCACTCGTGGAGACGGCGCAAATTGCCAGCAATACTCCGGTATTTGCAGTGGCCGTGCCTCCGCGCACCATAGCCACCAGGGCGATCGTGGCTGCCGCGATCGCAACCAGAGCGAACAACGGACGCCCTGCAACCACCAGCCATGCAAGCCATGTTAGATTCGGCACTCCCGGCTGATAACCTGGCGGCATGTGGGACTCAATCGGATAGGAGAGCAGGATTAACGCGATGCTGGAGGCTGTTACCAGGCCCATGTATTTAGCCTTCGCGCCTCCCAAGAAATTCGACCCAATGAATCGTCCCAGCATCGCTCCGCCCCAGTAGAACGACACGAAGCTTGCCGCCAGCTTTTCGGTAAGGCCGCCAATCTCCGGCTGGCTAAGATAGTTCACCAGGAAACTACCAATGGAAACCTCGGCGCCAACGTAAACGAAAATTCCAATCGCGCCAAAGATCAGATTGGGATGCCTCCAGATCGAGTCGTTTACCTTTTCACCAACCTTATGTTGCGCGTGCGGAATTTTCGGCAACTTGAAACTGCCGATGGCGATCGCCAGCAGCACTAACGCGATGCCCAAACCGACATAGGGCGTCTTGACGGTGGCCGCTTCATGCAGGCGATAAGCCTGCAGAGCATCCGGCGTCATTGCCCGGATTTCGGTCATGCTCTTCGGAGTCGCGCTCAAGATCAGTAGCCCGCCAAAAAAAGGAGCAAGAAATGTCCCCAGTGAATTGAACGCCTGGGTCAGATTTAACCGGCTGGAAGCAGTCTGCGGCTTTCCCAGAACCGTTACGTAGGGATTGGCTGCCACCTGCAAGCAAGTGATCCCGGCCGCAAGTACGATGAGTGCTATTAGAAATAGCGGGTACGATGGAGCCATTGCAGCCGGCACAAAAAGAAATGCTCCCGCGCCCATAGTCAGCAAGCCCACCACCATCGACCGCTGATAGCCGATCCAGTCAATCACCTTTGCCGATGGTATGGAGAACAGAAAATACGCTCCAAAGAACGCAAACTGGATGAGCATGACCCCGGCGTAATTCAGATCGAAAATCGGCTTCAGGTGAGGGACAAGAATGTCGTTGAGACAAGTCAGAAAGCCCCACATGAAAAATAGCGTCGTCACCACCGCTAAAGGAACGGTGTAAGAGGTGGTTGTTTCCGGAGCCGAGGTAGAGGTGGTGAGGGAATTGTTAGGAGTAACGATTGCCATAGGCCTGGGTGCCACCCTCGAACGGGATTCTAGCCTTGTCGCAAACCGATCATAGCATCGGCGGCGGCACCTCCGGTATCCAGCTGTTGAATGAAAGGAGTCCTCGTCCGCAGGAATTTACCGATTCTGAGTTTGTGGCTCAGTTCGAATGTCATCCTGAGCAAGCGTTCTTTGCGCCGCGAAGGATCTGGGCGAGCCGCGCGTTGCGTCGCGGTTTTTGCGACGCAATAATCGCGCGTTTGGCTCGCTTCCTCATTAGGGATCGAATATCTCCGAGATCGAATACGGCTACTGCTGCGCTTGAATTCTCACCAGCCAATTCGTCGGCTCAGGAAGGATTGCGAATGTGGGCAGCTTGCCCCGCACCATCGCGACTTCATCGCATTGGTGAAATCTGGGACAAACATGGCAGTCCTTGTAAATCTTGTCGGGAAGATCTTCGCGCCTCGCCATCTCGAATCCCTGTCGCGCAAAAAACTCAGGAGCGCGAGTAAACAGGCAGATGCAGTCAACGCGGTGCCGCTTGGCCTCAGCCATCAGAGCCTTCATCAGCCGGGTACCGCCGCCATGCCCCTGCGCTCGCGGACCTACCGTGATCGAACGAATTTCAGCCAGGTGCGTGCCGTAAAGATGCAGCGCTCCGCACCCAATGATGCGGCCTTCATCTTCCAGAACCACAAAGTCCCTCACGTTCTCGCAAATCTCCGCCAGCGTCCGCGGCAACAGAATGCCGTCCGCCGAATAGGCCGAGATTAGTTCGTGGATGTGCTGGGCATCCGGCAAAATCGCTTTACGAGTGCGCATGAACCTCCTCATTGGCTGGCTCGACATGGGGTGACTCGACATGGAGTAATTCGATATGGGGTGAGTCACTACGAAGTGATTCGATTTTCTTTCGCGCCGCCACAATCCCATCCCGCACTCTCGCCGGCGCAGTTCCGCCAACCACATCGTGGATCGCCAGCACAGAAGCCGGTTTCAAGCACTCATAAAAACTCTCATCGAATAACGGATTCAAAGTGCGCAACTCCTCAAGCTTCAGATCCTGCAGCTCGCATTTCTTTTCCACGCACAACTTCACAGCCTTGCCGATCTGCTCGTGCGCCAGTCGTGACGGAACGCCGCGTTTCACAAGGTAAGTCGCGGCCGCCCACGCATTCATGAATCCCGATCGCGCTGCCTCGCTCATGCGTTCATGATCGAACTCGACCGCCTTCATCCATCCCGCAACCAGCGGCAACATCACAAGCGCCGAGTCCGTGGCGTCGAACAGCGGCTCCTGCGTTTCCTGCAAATCTTTGTTGTACGCCAGAGGTAATCCCTTCATCGCAACCATCAGTGCAGTTGCGCTTCCAACCACGCGGCCGCTTTTGCCCCGTACCAACTCCAAAAGATCCGGATTCTTCTTCTGCGGCATCGCGCTGCTGCCCGTCGAATAAGCCTCAGGCAGCTGCGCAAATCCGAATTCCTGAGTGGAGAAAATAATCATCTCCTCCGCCCACCGGCTCAGATGCAGCCCCAGAAGCGAAAGCGCATTGACAAACTCAAGAGCGAAATCGCGATCGCTCGTAGCGTCAATGCTGTTCGCCGTCGGACTTGTAAATGCGAGTTCACCCGCCATGAAAGCACGATCCAACGGCAGAGTCGCACCTGCCACAGCACCCGATCCCAGCGGACATACATTCAGCCGCTTGCGGCAGTCAGCAAGCCGGTCCGCATCCCGCGAAAACATTTCGACATAAGCCAGCAGCCAATGCGCAACCAGCACCGGCTCCGCATGCTGCAAATGTGTATAAGCGGGCATCGCGGCTCCGCCGGCTTGTTCTGCCCGCTCGACGAACGCCGAACATACCTCGGCCAGATCACTTCTCAACTGATCGATCGCCGCTCTCACATACAAACGCAAATCCGTCGCGATCTGCTCGTTGCGGCTGCGCCCGCTGTGCAACTTGTAACCCACGTCGCCGAGCCGCTCTACCAGCTGCTTTTCAACGAAATGATGCACGTCCTCCGCTTCATCGTCTTCGATAAGGCCCTTTGAGGTTGCGGCCAACTCGCCAATTTGCTGAAGTCCCTCAAGAATGCAGATGAGTTCTTCCGCGGAAACAACTCCCGCATTCTTCAAAGCCCGAGCGTGAGCCGCGCTCGCCGCCAGTTCGTCCGTCAGCAGCCGCCGGTCGAAATCAAACGACCGCTGCCAGCGTTCGAATTGCGTGTCCAGCGGCTGCCGGAATCTCCCCGACCACATCTTCATCGCGCAACCTCCACGCGAGCTCGCGCGCGTGTGCGAGAGGGAAGTCCCAGAATTCGGATGAATCCCGCTGCATCTTTCTGATCGTAGCTTTCGCCCATCGTGAAAGACGAAAGATCGGTTCGATAAAGCGAGTGCTCAGACTGCCGGCTCACCACCGAAACGTTGCCCTTATACAAGGATAGCGTTACACTGCCCGTCATTTCTTTTTGCGTGGTCACAACAAAGGCGTCCAGGGCCTCGCGCAACGGCGTGAACCATAATCCGAAGTAAACCAGCTCCGCATACTTCAACCCCACGTGCTGCTTGAAGTGCGCAACCTCGCGCTCCAGGCAGAGCGCCTCTAGCTCGCGGTGAGCCGCGATCAGCAACGTTCCGCCAGGCGTTTCATAACACCCGCGCGATTTAATTCCAACAAAACGGTTCTCCACGAGATCCACGCGCCCAATCGCATTGCGCGCCCCAATCTCATTCAGCAGTTCGACCAGAGACACCGGATCGAGCTTCATCCCACCGACCGCTACCGGAATTCCTTTCTCGAAACCAATGGTCACCTGTTCTTCCTTGTCCGGCGCCTCTTGCGGCGAGCGCGTCATCTGCCATGTGGTCGCCAGCGGAGCATTCCCTGCATCCTCCAGCTCTCCGCCTTCATGACTGAGGTGCCACAAATTGCGATCGCGGCTATGAATCTTCTCCCGGCTCGCCGCCACGGCAATCCCGTGCTGCTCGGCGTAATCCAGACAGTCTTCGCGCGATTTCAGGGACCATTCCCGCCACGGCGCAATCACCTTCAACTCCGGCGCCAGCGCTTGATAGGTCAATTCAAAGCGAACCTGATCGTTTCCTTTTCCTGTGCAGCCATGCGCTACGGCAGTCGCTCCCTCGCGCAGAGCAACTTCTACCTGATGCTTTGCGATCACCGGACGCGCCAGCGATGTTCCCAACAAATATTTATGCTCGTATACGGCGCCTGCTTGCAGCGCGGGAAAAACGTATCCCGTCAGAAACTCCTCGCGGAGATCCTCCACGATTACCTTGCTTGCGCCCGTGGCATAAGCCTTCTCGACAACGGCTTCAATATCGTCGCCCTGGCCCACGTCGCCGACCATCGCGATGACGTTGTAAGGATAATTTTCCTTGAGCCACGGAATAATGATGGAGGTATCAAGTCCTCCCGAGTATGCAAGTACGACTTTTTCAGGCATGAGCACTCCTTGCGGGCAGACGATCGCCGCCGCCCAGCAGCAAATAAAGAATCGCTTTTTGTACGTGTAGGCGATTTTCCGCCTGCTCGAAAATCAAAGACCGCTCCGAGTCCATCACCGCATCCGTCACTTCCTGCCCGCGATGCGCCGGCAGGCAATGCATGAACACCGCGTGTGGAGCGGCTTCCGCCATCAGTTCCGAATTCACTTGATACGGAGGAAAAATCTGCGCCCGCTCCCTCTCTTGTTTTTCCTGCCCCATGCTGGTCCAGGCATCGGTGTAAATCGCGTCAGCTCCAGCCACGGCCTCGTGTGGATCGGACAACAGGCAAATCTCGGCTCCAGTGTTTTCAGCGATCGCGCGCGCATCGGCAACAATTTGTGGATCAGGCCCATACCCCGCCGGAGTCGCCACCCGAATCGACGACCCCAGGCACGCACACGTCAGCAACAATGAATGCGCCACATTGTTTCCGTCGCCGACGTAGGCCAGGCTTAGGCTTTTCAAATCTCCAAAGCGCTCCCGCAGTGTCATGTAGTCCGCCAGCGCCTGGCACGGATGCTCCAGATCGCTGAGCGCGTTAATCACCGGAATCGAGGCGTGGCTTGCCATCCCGTGGATGGCTTCCTGCGAGTATGTGCGCAGAACGATAAGGTCCACCCAGCGCTCCAGGTTGTGCGCCACATCGCTCAGCTTTTCGCGCGCATCGATTCGTTCGTGAGTCTGGTCCACAAACATCGCTGTGCCACCGAGGCTCACCATCCCGGCCTCGAACGTCAGCCGGGTTCGCAACGAAGGTTTCTCGAAGAACATCACAATCTGCCGTCCCGCGAGCGCTCGACGAAAATCAGCAGGACGCGACTTCATGATGCGCGCCAGATCCAAAACAGCGTGAACCCCCGCGGGTCCAAGGTCGCGAGTCGAGACCAGGTCCGGACACCAGAACACTTGCGGAGTTCTTTCCGGAGCGGCCGCCATCCGGCCCCGTACACGACTATTCAATTTCGATTCCTTGCTGGTAACAGCCGGCGAACTCATGAATACGTAACCTCCGTTCCACACGACAACTTGGTGAGATAAAACTGCGGCAACATTTCTACTTCGGTTGCCGGCAGAATCTTCACTCGTCCCACGCCTTGTTTCAGCGCCAGGCCGCACGCCTGTAGCTTGGGCAGCATGCCGCCGCTGATAATCGATCCCGCCGCCAACTCAGCTGCCTGCTTCGTGCTGAGCCGCGGCATCACGCAGCCCGACGCATCTTTTACTCCGGGCACGTCGGTAAGAAAAATCAAAGTGTTGGCGTGGCAAGCCGCGGCGCACGACGCTGCCATTTCATCGGCGTTCACGTTGTAGTATTCGCCGTCAGCGCCCAGCGCCAGCGACGCCAGCACCGGTATTCCTCCCTGTGGCCACAAGGCTTCGATCCAGCATGGTTCCGCGAAACAAATCTCGCCCACAAATCCCAAATCACGGCCGTGAACAAATCTCTTTCGCGCGCGGAATGTCATCCCGTCTCCGCCGCTGAAACCAATCGCCGGCATCCCTGCAGCCTGAATCGCCGCCACCAGTTTCTTGTTAACAACCCCAGCCAGCACCATCAGCGCCGCGTCTCGAGTTTCCGCATCGGTCACGCGCAACCCGTCCACGAATTCGCTTTTCTTCCCCAGCCTCTCGAGCATGCGAGTCAAGGCACTGCCGCCGCCATGAACCACCGCCACACGATGCCCATCCTGCGCCAGCTCCGCGACGGACTTCGCACACTTGCGCAGCGTCACCGCATCTTCGATCGCCGCGCCGCCAATCTTCACCACAATCGTCACTGCAAACCCTCCCGCTCTTCCCACCCATACATCAGATTCATGTTCTGCACGGCCTGCCCTGCCGCGCCTTTCAGCAGATTGTCCACGCACGAAATGAGCACCAGCCGCCGCCCATCCTCCGCCAGGCAAAATCCGAGGTCGCAATAGTTTGTGTGCAGCGAAAACTGCAACTGTGGCAGCTTTGGAGTCGCAAACACTCGCACCCAATGCTTTCCCGAATAAAAATCTCGCAGACAGGATTCAACTTCCGCCGGCTTCATCGCTCGATTCAAACGCACGTAGATAGTCGAGAGAATCCCGCGCGGAATCGGCAGCAGATGCGGGGTGAAAATCAGTTCCGTATCGTTCAACCGCAACTGCTCGACCATCTCTCCCAGATGCCGGTGTTCGAACACCGAGTAAGCAGAGAAATTGTCCGCCACAGAAACGAAGTGCGTTCGCGACGTAGGCTCCTTGCCCGCTCCCGACACTCCAGATTTCGAATCCGAAATAATTCCGTGCTCGCGATCGACCAGGCTGGCCCTCAGCAGCGGCGCCAACACCAGGATCACCGAAGTGGCATAGCAACCCGGATTCGCCACCAACTCAGCCTCGGCAATGGAATCGCTGTTCAACTCGGGCAGTCCATACACCGCCTTTGCCGTTAACTCTGCGGCAGTGGCAGCATCTGCATCTTGAAACGAATAAATCGCACGATGCTGCGCTTGCTTGAGCCTCCACGCGCCACTCAAATCGATTACCCGGAAACCCTGCGCTATCGCCTCGGGTACAAGTGACCGCGACGCTTCATGCGGAGTAGCCAGAAAAAGTAGCTGCACGCCTTGCCGTTTCAGTTCCGGCCACGATAGCGGCCGCAACGGATAGCCGCCATTGCCCGACAACTCCGGAAATATTTCGGCCAAATCTTTCGCACCGTCGCTTCCGCCCTCACGCCGCAACAAAACAGGTTTCTCCAGTCGCGGATGCCGTTCCAGAATGCGCGTCAGCTCCAGCCCCGAATAGCCGCTTGCCCCCAGCACTGCGGTTTTTAGCTTTGCACCCATCAGCCCAGCATCTCCTCGATCCGCGCCGCAACCTTCCTGGCAGCGTCCTTGTCAGGACACACAATCAAAATCGCGTCGTCACCGGCAATCGTCCCCACCACTCCCTCCCATTCCTGCTCGTCAAGCGCCGCTGCTACCGGCTGCGCGCTGCCGGTAATGGTTTTCACCACCAGCAGGTTCTGCGCCGGGCGCACATCCAGCACAAACTCGCGAACCAACCGCTGCACCGGGGGCAAAGCCAAACCCGCTGCGCCTTCCCCTTGCGGCAGCGTGTAGCCGGCCGCCGTCTTGCTCAAATTCAGATCGCGAATATCCCGCGACAGCGTCGCCTGCCCCACCTTGAATCCCCGCTTGCGCAAAGCTCGCTGCAAGTCTTCCTGATTACCGACGGGCCCATGGCGCAACGTGTCCAAAACGGCTCTTTGCCGAAGCGCTTTATTCATTATGCATATTTATTCATAACGTTGAATAAACATTCTTAATCTTACAGGCCACACGCCCCCTGTCAAGAAAAATTTCCTGCAATACCATTACCGTTCACAGCACTCTTTTCGCGCGAATCCTCCAGACATGGGTGCCCGATTTCTCGCGTCTTTTCCGACAAGGCCGCCCTGAGCGCAGCCGAAGGGTGGGATTTCTGACACTCGCGGTTTTCGTGCTTGGGGATCTTGGAATCGAGGCCTACGGCCAGTCCTTGCTAGACTACTTGCGGTTCGAAGCAGTCGCGCCTCAGCCCAGGAGCACGCCGCCTCATGAACAAAACGCCCACATTGACCGCCGAGTTGATCGCCGAATTTCTCGGAACCTTCGTCTTAATCCTCTTCGGCACAGGCGTGGTTGCCATGGTGGTGTTGTTCCCGGCACCCACGCCGGCCGCCACCGTTCACGGCGGCTACACCAATATCACTTTGGGTTGGGGGCTCGCGGTGACCATGGGCATCTACGTCGCGGGCAAAGTTTCCGGCGGCCACCTCAACCCGGCAGTCACGTTTACCCTCGCAGTGTTCCGCGGTTTTCCCTGGCGCAAAGTGTTACCGTATTCCGTTGCGCAGACGGCCGGTGCATTCTTTGCCGCCGCTCTCGTCTACCGGAACTATCTGCCGGCCTTTCACCAGGTCGACCCTCAACTGGAAAGAACCGCGGGCGTGTTCACAACTTTCCCAGCATTTCCCGCATGGCCGGAAGCCGGATTTCTCGATCAAGTCATCGGTACCGCGCTGCTGCTGCTTCTGGTCTTGGCGATCACGGACGAATTTAACGTTCCGCCCGGAGCCAACCTCGCGCCGTTAATGATTGGATTGGTAGTCGTGGCGATCGGCATGAGCTTCGGAGGCATGCACGGATATCCCATCAACCCCGCGCGCGATTTTGGTCCGCGCCTTTTCACCGCCCTCGCTGGATTCAAAAACAATGGCCTCACCGACGGCGCTAGGGTGTGGTGGATTCCGGTTGTCGCTCCGCTCATCGGTGGACTTGTCGGCGCCGCAGTCTACGATTTCGGTATTCGACGATTCCTCCGCGCTCAATTCTCGTCGTCGCAATCCTCGTCGTCGCAGCCATCGTCCGGCCAATCGTCGGCGGGAAAATCTTCGTCCACCCAAACGCCCTAGATGCGCCCTAAGAAAGATGCGCTCTAAGAAAATCGGAGGCCACCTTGCCCTACATTCTCTCTCTCGATCAAGGCACCACAAGCTCCAGAGCTCTCCTGTTCGACGACCGTGGCGCCGTCCGCGCCCTTGCCCAGCGCGAGTTCACGCAGATGTTTCCCCAGCCGGGCTGGGTCGAACACGATCCCGATGAAATCGCCACATCGCAGTTCGCCGTCGCTTTGGAAGCTCTAGCCCAAGCCCATCTCCAGCCCAGCGACGTCTCTGCGATTGGCATCACCAACCAGCGCGAAACCGCCATCGTCTGGGATTGCGCCACCGGTAAGCCCATCTACAACGCCATCGTCTGGCAGGATCGCCGCACTGCCGAGTTCTGCCAGCATCTCAAAACTCAAGGCCACGAAACCTTAATTCAGCAGCGCACTGGCCTGTTAATCGACGCCTACTTCTCCGCCAGCAAAATTTCCTGGATCCTCGATCATGTCCCGCAAGCCCGCCAGCTCGCCGAAGCCGGACGTCTCGCCTTCGGCACCGTCGACGCCTGGCTCCTCTGGAAGCTAACCGCCGGCCGCCTTCATCTCACGGATGCCAGCAACGCCTCCCGCACCATGCTCTTCAATATTCACACCGGCCGCTGGGACAACGATCTTCTCGCACTCTTTAATATCCCCGCCTCAATGCTGCCCGAGGTCCGCGCCTCCAGCGAAGTCTATGGAGAAGTCAGTTCCGTCCCCGGCCTCAATGGAATTCCGATCGCAGGCATCGCCGGCGATCAACAAGCCGCGCTCTTCGGCCAACGATGCATTACTTCCGGCCTCACCAAAAATACCTACGGCACCGGCTGCTTCCTGTTGCAAAGCACCGGCAGTCGCGCCGTCGTATCTACTCATCGCCTCGTCACCACCGTGGCCTGGAAAATCGCCGGCGCCACCCACTACGCGCTCGAAGGCAGCGTCTTCGTCGGCGGAGCCGTCGTTCAGTGGCTGCGCGACGCCCTCGGCATCATTCGAACCTCCACCGATGTCGAAGCCCTCGCCAGCTCCGTCCCCGACAATGGCGGAGTCTACTTCGTCCCCGCCTTCGTAGGTCTCGGCGCTCCGCACTGGGATTCCTACGCCCGTGGCGCAATCTTCGGCCTCACCCGCGGCAGCACTGCCGCTCACGTCGCCCGCGCCGCCCTCGAAAGCATCGCCTACCAGGTCGCCGATCTCATGGACGCCGTCCAAACCGACGCCGGCACTCCGCTTCCCGAACTGCGCGTCGATGGCGGCGCCTCCGCCAACAACGCTCTCATGCAATTTCAGGCGGACATTCTTGGCGTCCCCGTCGTCCGCCCCTCGATGACGGAGACCACCGCTCTCGGCGCCGCATTTCTTGCCGGCCTCGCCACCGGCGTCTGGAAGGAAGTGCAGTCAATTTCGAACCTGTCTCACGACCAACGCCGCTTCGACCCCCAGATGCCCCGATTCCAAGCCGAAGCCATGCGACAGCGCTGGAATGAAGCCATTTCACGCTCCCGGACCTGGGAGCCTCGCCTCCCAGAAAATTCCGCCATGAAATAGCAGACGACTAGCCGTCTCATAAATGGGTTCGGGAAGGGCACGACGTTCCAGTCGTGCCGTCCAGAGCCGGGTGCCCCATCCTTGTCGCGTTCTGTGCAACAAGGGTGGGATTCCACAAAGGCCTAAACCACAGGATTCAAATCCGCACTCTCGCCCTTCTCACCGCCCTCCGCAAAACTTCCCACCCCTCTCTCCACTTCTCAAACCTCGACCGCCTCTTCCGGCTCTCCGGATACAGCATCAACGATTTCAACTCCTCCACCACTCGCACCGGCATCACATACCACGCATTCATCGGACGCGCATACGCCACCAGCGCATCAATGTCCTCCGCCGTATAAGACTTCTGATTATGATCGTGCGCCCGAAAGCTGCACCCACCATCGGCTCCCACCACATGCGCCGACTTCACCTGCACCCTCCAAAAAATAAAACTCTTCTTCGGATTCACAATAAAGTCATAAGGCTCGCTGTCCCCCCAAGGCCGAGCCACCACAAACCCCATCCCAACCGCCTTGGCAATAAACTCCGCCTCCGCAATCTCCCCCAACTGTTTGGGAGTAAGTCTCGTGGAAGTTGCTTGTGTGGAACTAGCTTGTGTGGAACGGACACTCCTGTCCGTTGCCTTTGACCTTGCTAGTGACTTTGCTTTTGGTTCTGATTCTGATCCCTCCGCCTCTGCCCAAATCGTGATCCCACCCATCTTGATGACCCTCATTTATCAAATTGTCATCCTGAAGCGACAGTCTTATCGTCGCTGAAGGGACGCTATGTCCTAAGCGTTGTCATCCTAAAGCGACGGCATTATCGTCGCTGAAGGACCCAGGCGAGCCGCGCGATGCGTCGCGTTCTTTGCGACGCAATACTGGCGCGTTTGGCTCGCTTCCATATCGCCGTCTCGACAGCGCCCCCCCAAACGCAAAACCCCCTCCGACCATCCGGTCGAAAGGGGCTATATCCGCCACTTCGGCTATAGCTAAATGATTACACCCGCTCCGAATGAAGTCAACCAAATAACCCACCCCGGAAGCGCCCCATACCCACGAAAGTAGACACTCGAAAGTACCCATCACCGCCCCACAACCCTTGTCATTCCGACGCCAACGCCCGAACTCCTCATTTCTTGTCATTCCGACGCGCGAGCGCTGCGAGACAGGAGGAATCCGCTGCTCCCTGGGAAATCGAACGTCGTCGAATGTCCAAAAAAGGAAAAGGCCGTCGAGATTTCTCTCAACGGCCCTTATTTATGCCGGCAGCCACCTACTCTCGCACGCACTTTCGTTTCGGCGTGCCGAGGCACGCGTTGTGCACCTCCCGCTGGCACGCGGGGCGGGGACAGCGTGCCCGGGCAGGCCCGCCCGCTGGCCACAACTGTCACTACTTTTCTGCGTGTATTCGTTTATACTCCGGCGGAGACGGGAGGAAGCTGAACATGCCAATGGAAGTCCGGGATGCGGCAAGATCTGCCGCTAAGTACATGAGCGAAGTCCTATCGATCCCTCTGGGGCAGTTGCTTTTGGAAGAGATCGAGTTGAGCACGGACGCACAGTCTTGGAATGTAACATTTAGCTATCCGACCCCTAGGGATCCGGAGGACTTGGCGATATATGCGGTCAAGCCTCGCTCACTTAAGACGGTGAGGATAAATGCTAGCGACGGCAGACTAGAGTCGATAAAGATAAGAACAGTATGAACGATCCCGCCGCCCAGTTGCGATTTTACGGGTCCCGCGGCGTCGTGATCGATTCCAATCTTCTGCTCCTATATTTCCTGGGCAGTTTTCAAAGGAGCCAAATTCGAACCAACAAAAGGCTCGCCAATTTTGATGAAGAAGATTTTGACCTTCTAGTCAGACTCCTGTCCCTGTTTAAGAAAGTTGTAACGACTCCTAACATCTTGACAGAAGTGAGCAATCTGTCTGACGCCGTACCAGAGGCGTTCAGGGAGTCGTACTTTGCACAATTTAGGGCGTGTTTATCCATCCTCGTCGAAGAATATACGCCTAGTTCGGAAGCTCTCGCCAGCAGGTGGTCGCGATTTGGGCTTACCGATGCCGCGATTGCAACGATCTCACGCAAGCGTTATCTAGTACTCACGGAGGACTTCCGACTGTCCCAAGCACTGGGAAGCGACGGAATCGACGCATTGAATTTCAATCATCTTAGATACGTCAACTGGGCGCAGGAATAGATCGCCGGGTGCCCCATCTTTGGCGTCCTTTGCCAAAGGTGGGATTCCACAACCGCCAGAGCCTTGGGCATTAGACTTGGTGGAACAATCAGTGCACTCGCTTTTGACACGCGTCCTTTGCGCGCGGGAGCCTTCTGCCGAAATCCTGAGCGTTCTTGGCGAAGGAACTCTCCGCCACAAAATGCAAAAGGAAAAGGCTACCAACATTTCTGTTGATAGCCTTTATTTATGCCGGCAACGACCGGAGTTTATCCTGAGCCGAAGGGCTCCCACACACTTGGCACGTGCAGTACCATCGGCCCTGTAGGGCTTAAGTTCCGTGTATTAGTGAGTCTCCACCATTACTGCCGGCTTCGGAGTGGCCGTCGGCGCCTCCGGATGCACCTCATCCACTGACACAAGGGTGGCATTTATAACCTTGTTTGAATCCAGCGGCTTGAGTTTCGAAGAGTTGATTTCATAGCCCCCCTGTTCCGGGGACATAAGAACCAGGCGGCCGTGTCCTTTCCACATTCCGGTTGCGATCTCTACGCGCAGAAAATATTCCTGCCCCGCTTTCATATCCAATTCCGTTCCAGACTGCTTGTCGTTGGAGCGAAAGCTATGTTTGCCGGGATCGAGTCGAACCGTGAAGTAGCGGCCATTCTCCGCGCGGGCCAGTTCGGCTTCATCGCAGAAAACCGAAGGCGCCAGAGCGCTGCCTGCAAACTGCTTGTAACGATAGATATAAACGGTGGCCTTGGACGGCTTGGCATCGTCTGTTTTTTGTAAATCCCCAGTTGGCTCTTGGGCAATCGCGGCCAGGCTGGTTAGGCATAAGATCAGCAACCCTAAAGTTCTAAGCGCGCGCATCTGGTCTCCCTGAATTTTGTCGGTGAAATCGGGCGCGGGGTCGCCCAATCTATCTTGAGGTCTTCAAGACCGCTCCAACATAGGGTCTGCCGCGCTTCCTCTCAAGTTACCGGAGTACATCGCCTGTCCCCGCCAAACTTTGAGCGCCGGAGTATCCGCCCAACGCAACCAAAAAAAGAAAAAGGCGACCATGTTCCCATGACCGGCCTTTATTTATGGCGGCAACGACCGCAGTTTATCCTGAGCGTGCCGAAGAGCCTGCCCTGAGCCTGTCGAAGGGACTCCCACACATTTGGCGTGCAGTACCGTCGGCCCTGCGGGCTTAACTTGAAGCGCGCAGAAGGCGTGAGCCTGTCGTGATCACGGGCAGTTGGTACCTTCGTAATCCTACTCTCGCGAATTCGCTAGGGTACGCACATGGCCGCAACCAATACTTCCAGTATGAGGAACTTTTCGATTTTCGCCGCGCTGCTGTTCTGCGCCTTGGCCGCGAACTCGTATGCCGCGAATTCCGTTATATGGATTGCCGCCAACAGCGAGACGATCCCCTTGGAGCCCGCCAGCCTGCACGCCGGCCAAGTCTACTATCCCGCTGTCGGGGGCGGCGATATACATGTGCAAATCGACTCCAGATACCCGGTCACCGTGGCCATGACTTGGGCCGACGAATGGAACGCCGCCATGCGGAGCCCCGGAGCCCCTGCGGATTTCAGCTTCCTCTGCGTGAAGGAGCATGTCACCAGTGGGATTTACGAGTGTCATCTTCCCTCCGAACGGCGGATGATCATCACCTTCCGCGATGAGCGCAGACCCGAGAAGCCCGTCCTCTCGACCATTGGCGCCATCCTCGGACCGGGAGTGCGACAATTCATTTCCCCCAACGATCTCCACATCCAGTACTACCGTTGCCTTCAGCCTGAGTTCCACTGGCGCCGCATCCTCAACGAAAAATACCAGATAACGACGGTACCCAAGGTCTACAGTCTGATGACTCCAGACCACGACGGACAGGAACTCAGCCTGAAGATCAAATCGCCCATCCCGCTGACTGTTGCTCTGCTGCCATCGCATCTTGCCGACCAGGTCTACGACAAGACCGTACCCCTCACCGATGCCCTCGACCAAACCGGCTGCAAAGAACGTGGCGTCCAGTCTATGAGCTTCAACTGCACTTTTAACGTCGCCAATGGATCGCAAACGCTGCTGATCCTCCCCGACATCGATTTTTCCGGCCACAAGAAAGCCACGGTCGAGGCCAACACGGTAAAGTGCGTCGAGCATTGTGAGCAATTGAGCCCGCCCGCGAATCCGTAGAGCGGAAAATCATGGCGCCAAAAAGGAAAAGGCCAATCTGATTTCTCAGACTGGCCTTTATTTATGCCGGCAACGACCTACGCTCCCACACACTTGGCGCGTGCAGTACCATCGGCCCTGCGGGGCTTAACTTGATGCGCTTAGAAGGCGTGAGCGCGCGTTTTTTGCGCGCGGGAGCCCTCTGCCGAAATCCTGAGCGTTTTGCACGGAGGATCTCTGGGCAGTACTCTCCCTGAACTACAATCACTACGAAGAGCATGAAGCGCATGGAGAGACTGCAATGAAGCGGATACCTATACCACTCCTTCTTTTGTTGAGCGTCGGCTTATTCGCGGCAGACACGGCGCCGCGTTTCAAGTCCGTTGCGATGCCCTTCTACCCACCCTTGGCTCGCCAGGCTCGTATCGAAGGCAAAGTATTTCTGCGCTTCACGATTGACGAGAAGGGAGAGACAGCTGACATCGAGGCCACCTCCGGCCATAAACTCCTGCGGGAAGCGGCGATCGAGAATGTTCGAAGCTGGAAGTTTTGGCCTCCGAGCTGTGCTTGCAGGGTGAAGGACGAGGTGTTTCTCGTCTATAAGCTATCCAATGAATTGGAATCGGCAGAAACGCCGGACGTGATCGTTAAGTGGTTTGCTAGGAGGACGGAAGGAGTTACGGTACAAATTGAGGCCTATGCGCCGCACTGGCAACCCTGAACCCGGTGCAAAAAGGAAAAGGCCGACCATATTTCCATGATCGGCCTTTATTTATGCCGGCAACGACCTACGCTCCCACACACTTGGCGCGTGCAGTACCATCGGCCCTGCGGGGCTTAACTTCCGTGTTCGGGATGGGAACGGGTGGATCCCCCGCGGTAAGATCACCGACAACTTGTAGCAGCTTCTAGCTACTAGCTTCTAGCTCGAATCTCCCGGCGACTACAGCATCGCTAACATGGAGGAATCGTGGGCTGCAAAACTTGATCCTTCGGCTTCCCCTGGGAAGCTTCAAGCCTTTGGATCAGGCTAGAAGCTAGCAGCTAGAAGCTGATTTTTTCAAAGATCATGAGGACAATACCTCACAACTGAATAGATTGGGTGTGGCTTACTTTCTTATTTGTTTACTTCCGATTTCTGCCACCGTACTTCGGCTTTTCGTCGGCGCGAAGCTTCTGCTGAACTTCTTACTTCTGCTCAGGTTCTAGCTAGGAGCTAGAAGCTAGCAGCTAGAAGCTTCTTCTGCACCGAGTAAATTTTATGGTCAAGCCGAACGGGCGATTAGTACTGGTAAGCTACGAGTGTTGCCACTCTTCCACCTCCAGCCTATCAACCAGGTAGTCTTCCTGGGCCCTTCTTATCCCTTACGGGTTGGGAGATCTCATCTTGAGGAGTGCTTCCCGCTTATATGCATTCAGCGGTTATCACTACCGAACTTCGCTACCGAGCG